>Ga0209188_1000100_pt1 | contig 99916 bp, 88 predicted proteins | sample C_130625_EF_Meta_FD_187307 | JGI IMG/M metagenome (GOLD analysis project Ga0209188, IMG submission 187307) | Freshwater microbial communities from Lake Croche, Canada to study carbon cycling - C_130625_EF_MetaG (SPAdes) (version 2) | ecosystem: Environmental > Aquatic > Freshwater > Lake...
CTAAACCATCGTAATAATCTGCTGCTAAGGTATTGGCGTTATAAGCCATTCCATTTTTTCTTGGAACACCTAATCGAAACAAGGGAACTCTACCATGCAAGCCACCAAATTGTCCTTTCCAAACATCGGGTTGTGCATAGTCTGCCTTGTCGTTATACTTCCCTTTCATCATTTCTGTCCAAGAAATAATGTTTTTCCAAGCTGCTTGTCCGCATTTGGTTTCTTTTAGTCGACGTTGAATATCTGGCAATTCATCTGGACTAAAATAAATACGTGGGTGAACCCCTGGTGCGGGTGCCTGCGGCAATTTGCGCAAGCCATTGTAATTGAAGGTTACCGTGCGGCTACCAAAATCATTAATTGGTGCCTTACCCCAAATTAATACACCCGGTTTGCCATTTTCATCTTTAAAATTTGAATAAGAATCAGCAGGTTTGTCTGCAAAAGCCGATTGGTTGTTTTTAAATTGGGCATTTACAAAAGAATTGGACAGGGCAAAAAATCCTAGAAGCAGTATCGTTTTTTTCATAATTTTTTATTCAAGCAATATTATTAATCTATAAATGATTGACAAAAGAGTAGATTAAACAGAAAAGGTTTAGATGAATAATGCCCCTTTTATGGTTTCATTGTTGCGGATTAAGCACTGTAAAATAAAAAGTACACTTAAACAATCTGCAAATAGAACAAATGCTAAACAAGTAAATAATTATATATGAACTATTTTCAAGGTTTGCTTAGTGTATTTTGAATTATAATATGGTTTTATAAATGGTGTTTAATTATAGTATTATTGCAGCCTACTTTTTTATTTAACTGTTGTTCTATATGATATTATCAGATACGCGCATTCTGGAAGAAATTGCTGCCGAAACCATTAAAATAGTTCCTTATTTGAGAGAATGTTTAGGAAGTAATAGCTATGATGTGCATCTAGGAAAATGCCTAGCCACTTATGATGCTGTAGAACTTGATGCTAAAAAACACAATACCATCACTTATTTCGATATTCCTGAAGAAGGCTTTGTATTAATGCCCAATTGTTTTTACCTAGGTGTAACGGAAGAATATACTGAGACACATGCGCATGTTCCTTTCTTAGAAGGAAAATCTAGTACGGGAAGGCTAGGAATAGATATTCACGCTACAGCAGGAAAAGGAGATGTAGGCTTTTGTGGCAATTGGACTTTAGAAATATCATGTAAACAACCTGTTCGTGTTTATGCAGGTATGCCGATTGGTCAATTAATTTATTTTCCAGTTGATGGTGAAATAGAAGTAAAATACAATCAGAAAAAGAATGCTAAATACAGCGGTCAACCAAACAGACCTATTGAAAGCATGATGTGGAAGAATCAATTTTAATATCTCTGAGTTTTCTCACAATATATTTATTGAACCACATAGGAATATGGGCACATTGAGAATTACACCACAAATTGTATTATAAAAAGGCTAGATAGAGCACTTAGAAACGCGACTTTATAACTAATAGATATTGTTGATATAGAAAATAGTTAGTTGTAATTGCGATTTATAATAAGATAATATTTGATAACTATGTGGTGAGCTGTATCAAGTAAATTAATAGTTGATTGTAACAGGAAATTTGGTGTCCTCTTGAATACCTAGAGCTACAGCTGCTGCTGCATTCATTCGCAATAAATATCCTTTATCTTGTTTTACATCGGGTAATGGCCCCATTACTTTTGCACAAACACTTTTTCTATCAAGGGTAATTCTCACAATAGTTCCTTGAGCTATATCGTTTATTAGTACGTAGTACTTTTTATCATTCCACCCACTTACTGATTTAAAAACGCCTGCATCGCCAGCTTTTGGGTTTTCAGGTATGCGTTTTCTATCAAAATAAGAAGCAAAAAAACCTTCTTCTTTTACGTATCTGTTATTCTTAGGAATTGGGGTAGCTTCTACTTTAGGTTCCACTTTTTGCTGAGAAATTTCTTTGTCCACCATTTCTGCTTGACGCAATGGAGCTGTAACCTTCGCACTTTCTAAGGTATCTTTTGTGCCATTTGAAACATTCAAAAACTTTTTTTCAGGTTCAGCAATAGCAGTTGCAGGACCTAAAGTGTCTTTCACTTCAGTTACTTTTTCCATCTTTGGCAACAAAACTTCCGTTTCTTTTTTTACAATCACTTCTTTCGCTGGTATAGGTTTTTTAGTTTCTACTGTGATGATTTCTTTTGTTGTTTGAATAGCAGTTGTTGCAGTTGGCTTAATTACTTTTACAGTGTCCTTTTTTGGAACTACTTGCTTAATGGGTTCCTGTTTTTTATCTACAACTTGCTGAACAATTAGTACTTGACCGGGCCTTATTTTATCGTTTGGCATTCCATTCCACTCCATCAACTGTTTTTCTGATACGTGATATTTCTTACTTATGTTGTATAAATTATCCCCCTTTTCAACTTTATGTTTAACTTGTTTTATTGGTAAATCAGGTGCTTTATCTACTATGGGCTTTTCAATTTCAGGTATTTCAATTGTTTTTTTTTGAATGAGTTTTGTTGGCGGGGGAATATCTTTAGTTAATCTATTTACATCAATTGCTGGCTTATTTATAATAAGAACTTCTCCTAAGAAAATCTTATCATTTATCATATTGTTCCATTCCATCAATTTAAGCTCAGACACTTTGAATTTCTTACTCACTTTTGTAAGATTATCCCCTTTAACTACTTTGTATTTTACAGGTTCTTCAGTTTCCTCTTTTTGAGGTTCAGTTATAGTAATTGGCTTTGCTTCTATATTTTTAGGCTGTACATCAGCTTTTTTAGCCTTGGATGATGAACTATCTTTTAGTGCTGATTTAGCTACCTCTTTGGCTTGGGTAATAGGCAATTTTATAGTTGCGCCTACTTTCAAAACGCTTTTATCGTTCATCTTATTGGAACGCATAATATCACCAACAGTAGTTTTATTCTCTTTCGCAATGCTTGAAAGTGTTTCACCCTCTTTAATTACATGAGATTGAAATGTAGACTCTTGAGCAAATGTTTTTAAGGCTAATAAATTAATAAAGCAAAAAAGGAGAAATAGTCTTTTTTTCTTTGATTTAAAATTCATAACGAAGGGTAATATTTATAAAGTAAAATTAATCTTTTAAAATTCTCCAAGCAGTTGGGTAATAATTATTTAGTCTATTGGGTAAAACTTTTGCCCATCCTAAAGGCAATCCACAATGAGCCATTAATGTCCAACCTGGTTTTGCATCTATCACTAAGTCTTTTCTTTTCAAAAAAAGTAATGCTTCATCATTAGTAAGTTCTGCCGTTTGAAAATGAGCAAGAGGCAGTGTGCTCACCGCCAACTCATGATGTGGAATAATGTCTTTTCCTTTTGCAATACCTATTTCTACACCTGCTTTTTTTATGTACAAATGTTTGGCAATAATTTCTAAGCTAGAAGCATAATCTGTTTCTAAAAGCTTTACTGAATCACCTTGTTTGAAGTAATAATATTCTTTGGCTACCTGTAGAAAATTTTCAACAGCTTGTTGCTCAAGTTTTGATGGTCTAATTAGTTTTTGTGTTGAGTAGTTTCCAATAGTAGCACCAGTTTGTTTTCTTAATGCAGCAATAAAAAATCCTTCTCCTTGTAATAAATGTGGGTAAAATCGATACCCAAAAGCAGCTGCTTTATCAGAAACAGTTTCTACAATATTCCATTCATTATTTATTAGAATTTGAATAGACTGAAACTGGTATTCACTAACTAATTTGTCTACAATAACTTCATTCTCTTCTTTGCTATAGCTACAAGTGCTATAAATAAGCAATCCATTTTCTTTTAAACAAGGGAAAATATCAGCAATAATTTTTTCTTGCCTTTCACTACATAGTTGCACGTTTTTCTCGCTCCACTCGGATATTGCATCCACATCTTTTCTAAAAAGGCCACTTCCACTGCAAGGTGCGTCTATGAGTATTACATCAAAAAAATGTTCTAATTCTTTAAAGTGAGCGGGATTGTTATTCGTTACAATTACATTACCACTACCCCACTTTGTACTATTTTCTACCAATATACTCGCCCTACTTTTAATTACTTCATTGCTAACAATTAATGCATTAGAAAAATAAGATGCCAACAAAGTGCTTTTACCGCCAGGTGCTGCACACAAATCAAGTACTTTTAATCCTGAAAAGTCAGGGCCTGGAATTGTTTGCTTAAGGATATGCCACAAAAACATGCTACTTGCTTCTTGCACATAAAATGCTCCTGCATGGAATATTGGGTTTAAGGTAAATGATGGTCTTGTTGCTAAATAATATCCATGTTCACACCATGGTATTGGCTGTTCATCAGCTATTGGAAATTTGTTTTTAGCAGGATTGAGTCTTATAGAAGTAACTTGATTACCAGATGCATGTACTGCTTTAAAAGCAGCAATGTCTAGTTCTTTTATTTCCGCTAAAGACTTAATTAGTTCTACTGGTAACACCTAGCGAAGATAAGTGTCAGCATATTATGTAGTAGATTGAACTACAAAAAATTATTCAATATCAATAAATAGGTTGTTTTTCATGACCAAATCTTCTAAATAGCCTTACTAAATTTCATATTGCTTTCTTCAGAGCTCAACCATTTAATATCAAATGCTTTGCAGATGTTTCTTAAAAAGTTGAACCCTAGCTTGGTTACTTCTAAGCTGTTTTCTTTCAGTGTTATCAATCCATCTTCTTCCAAATCCTCCAATAAAGGCATGGTATAGTGCGATAGCCAAATAGAATGTGATTCTTGAAAATGGGTTTTGCCATTGCAAATGATTTCTAAAATATATTTTTTAACCACATCCTTTCATTGGTTTGAGCTAAATCTAACATGTATTAAGTTGTTGAATGATTTTGGTCAATATGACAATAAATAAATGAAAACTGATAAAAGTCAGCTTTTAATTATCTAGAATGATGCAATTTCGGCATTGCAAATTGGCAACAGAAATCATTTAAAGTGTAATTACAATGAAAATAGTAATCTCAAAAAATAAACTTCTCGAAGAGATTAAGCAAGAATTTAACCTTGCTTTTCCGTACCTTAAAATAGATTTTAGGTTACAAGATGGGAATGAAAAGAAAGCTATTTCATCTAGATTGCCATCTAAGAAACTTACTATCGGCGATTTGTTGAAAGACAATCCAGAGGGGGTAATTACTATAAGTGAACATCACTCCATTAAACAAATAGCCCAAAAATTTGCTGAACATTTTGGATTAATTACTTTTTTCTTTCGGAAGAGCGGCAACATGTGGTTGGAAATAAAAATGACTAGAGATTGGACATTGAAACAACAAAATGAAAGTGGAATGGAAGTGTATTAACTTCTATCAATATCCTGTAATACTTTAAATGAATTTCTTTTACTTAACAATAGCAAAAGAAGATTTTGATATTAGCGAATGCTAGTTACAAACTGGTTTATTTAGTAGAAGCGAGAGAGTAGCTTCGATGAATACTTGCTCTTGTCGGGTATTGTGCGCTGGCGTTTAAGATGATTTGTCAACCAACTTTTGATTTTTCAAATATTCTTTAATTTGCTCTAACGTCATGTCTGCTATGTCAAGCGATATTTTCTCTTTAATAGACCTGAAAGTTTTAACTGTGTCAAACTCTTTCTCTTTTATTTCTTTAATCGTTTTCATAATCTACTATGTCTTTTGGTAAACGTATTTCTAATGTTTTATAACCTTTTTGTGAATTTACAGAATTATAACCTCTTATTCTATAAATGTTTACGATAAAACTGATTATCAGAATACGTTGAAAGTCTGCTATTTTGGCGAATACACACGCGAAACGCGTGCGCTAACCATTGTAGATTTTAGAGCGTGACGTGGACGAGCAGGGGAAACGCGTGCGCCAGCCAATGTAGATTTTAGAGAGTGACGTGGACTAGCTGAGATAATCTTTAGATAGCTTTTGGATGGTTCGATCTTAGCGAATGCCAGTTAAATAACCAAAAGCCCAAGCAAGTCCGATAGACCATTACCTCCGTTTAGGGGCTTTCGGCTATTCTTCCTAATGTTCGCTGCTTCCTTTTATGGTCTATGGTAATCATCAATAATGCTTAGACTAAGGTCAATATCGTTAAAATAATTTACAAGTCGCCATCGCCTGAAATGTTCCTTTTTTGCTTCTAATGTTTTCTTGTCGTAATTGTCAAATACTAATTCCCAATGTCTTGAAGTAGCTATTCCAAAAACGTGTCCAAGAAATTCAAATTCAAAAAAACTAGGTTCTCTGACTAAATATTTCATTTGTTGATCTTGCTCAAGAAAAAACTCAGGACTGCTTGCCCAGGTTTTTGACATTATAATTAGTCCAACTTTTCTGTCAAAATAAAAAACCGGATAATCACCTAAATCATATCTAGCAAATTCTCTTATGAAATCATATTTGGGATTGTGTCCATCTTTTGTTTGTCGCTCTATTTCTTCTAAAAATATTTTGTATAAACCTTTTTTAATTTGTCGACCAACTTTCTCTTGAAACCCTTTTTGATATTTATATGAAGATTTTAATTCTATTTTATTTTTCTTTAAGTTAACATTGAAGTAGATTGAAGAAAACTTTGTCATAGGTTTATTTTTTCCAACGCCATTGTCTGTGTTTAAAAAACGAACCCTTGAAATATTAAATGTCTCTTTTATTATTGTTTCAACAGAGGGGTAGCCATTATAATGATTTCCAAAAAAAGAATTGCAAATATCACAAACATTTTCACAAATGTATTGTCCGCCTAAAGACTTAGGAATTGTATGTGCAAGTTTTTTAAACTCAGTTTCTTGCTCTGTTTTTCTACACCAAATGCAATGTTTCAATTTAGTAGTTTTCGTCTAAGGTTGCTGCTAACAAAAAAGGTTTGGCGTTTATTGAGGAATTAGCATTCCATCTGCCCATTCCCAAAACCCAATAATTGCAATATTGCTGATGTTTTATTCATAAGCTAAATGTATATTATGGTGTTTATTTAAGGATTACAAATCCTGCGATATGGGTTCGTGATTGCAAATCACGAACAGCATCGTTATCGAATTTCTAAATCTTGTCTCCAATTGTTTTTTATGATAACAATTCCAATAAATGCTGATAAAAGTCCACCTATCATTCCACCCCAAATTGAACCTCCAACCCAAGCAAATTTTAGCATTTCAGTTTTGTCTGATGGTGTCATTGGAAAATGTGCTTTGTAAAACTCTGGACTTAATGCTGCAAGAAACATTGCAAATAGTCCTCCAAGTGTCCAAAAGATTAATACTAAACTTGTCAATTTAATAAGTTGTCTAATTGCAAAAATAAATGTTCCTTGTCCTTTAGTTACAAGTCCAAAAGTGATAGTAAAAATTATAGAGAAAATTACCCCATAAAGCAGTCCTTCTAAAATTCCTTGTGCAACTGCTGCTATCCAAATGTCTTTAAAGTCCCAAAACATAATAGCTTGGTAATAATAAGGGCTTACTTTTCCGTTAATTAAATTTGTTAAAGCGCCAATAAGCACACCTGTAACAATACAAGTTGCTGCAACAAAAAATAGTATCAAAAAATTTGTTTGTTTATTATCTGTTTTCATAGTCTGTCAAAAAAATACCGCCAACTAATAAATATCTATCCCATATCTCCCGAAATCCCTCACCCCTAAACCATCCCAAAAATACACACCCCATATATTGCAATCCCCACTTGCAACTTTACAACTTTTTCATCATTTTAACGACTAAAACCCCAAATACACTGCAAACTGATTATTTTTCAAAAATGAAATAACCGCAATGCGACAACAGTGAGACTATTTTTAAAATAGAATGACCATACTGCGACAACAGTGAGGTCATTTTTAAAACAAAATGACCATACTGCTACAACATTGAGGTCGTTTTCAAATTAAAATGACCATACTGCTGCAACAGTGAGGTTGTTTTCAAATTAGAATGACCACACTGCGGCAGCAAACTACTTATTTTTAAATTGGAAAGTACTCGTGATAACTGCAACTTATTTTTTTGATGATTATATTGTATAGATACAGTAACCAGAAAGTAGATAAATAATTATCCCAAAGAAGCAATTACTAGCATAAAAGGGGTTTTTGTACTTAAAACTGCCATAAGATTAAGCTATTACGCCTAATTAGGTTAATTTATTGTTAAATTTCAATTAAAAACAGCATTTGCTATTTGCCATATTATCCGGAATATTATTTTTGTGGTTCAAAAAATAAAATATATGAATACACGTATTTTTTTCGCTCCAGATGATCAAGAAAACAAGGCTAGCAACATCACACCCGATCCAATTATTCCTGTTCCAGCAGGTTCTGATGCTTCTGTTCACAGGAGTTTAATTCCAACAAAAGAAGCCGATTTAGGCGCTGTTGCCAAAAATGTTGCGACAGACTGGGCTAACCACCCAGAATTACCGCTTATGTGGATGAACCAAGGTGAGTTTTTAACAATCTCAAACAATTATTATGGCTTAGTAAGCACATCGAGTGGTACAAAAGGTAAAAAAAGCAAACAAAAGTCTGAATTGGATTTATTGGATGCACAAATAAATAAAGGAGTTGGTAAGATTAGAGGGTGGTTGAAAGATAAATATGAAGATCGTAGAACCGATTTTTATGCCAATTATGGTATTGAACACAAAAAAGGCAGATGGCCTTTTCCTACAAATAGAGAAAGACGTTTAATAGTTTTAGATTTGATTATTACCAATGTTACTATTGATGGTTTTGATAAAAAAGAAAAGTATGATTTGGCTTTTTGGACTAAAATGAAAACAGATTATGCCGCTGAATTAGCCAAATCTACAGTAGTTAATACCACAGGAAGCAAGATTGTAGGAAATAAAAAAGAATTGCGTGCTCAAGTAGAAGATGTTTTAAAAAACCTTTTAAAAATTATCCAAGGAAACTATCGCTCTACGTATTATGCAGTTGCATTATCGATGGGGTATAGAAAAACGGGTCAATAGGTTTTGAGGAGGCAAAGAGGCAAGGAGGCAAAGAGGCAAGGAGGCAAAGAGTTATTAGTTATTAGTTATTAGTTTTCTTGATAGGTATCGCTTAAATAAAGCCCCGAAGGGGAGACAATATGTTAGCGATGGGTAAAGCCCATCGAAAATTAATCAAACATAAACCACACATAAACCACACATAAAACACACATAAAACGTAATAAAATAGCCATGGATATTATTCCATTTTAAATTGGGTTTTCTGTTTTTGATTTGTTACATACATTTAGTTTTAAAGATTAGCCCGTTAGTTTTTCTAAACTTGACGGGCCTTTTTTTTGATGATACCTATTCAATTAAACCCATTAATATTATTGCCAATTCCGCAAATCCACAACTTCTTATTGCATTTTCTGGGTTTAAACATGTCAAATATTTGGTTGATTGTTGAATAAGGGTGGTATTTGGGATGCTTTTTATCATCATTAATTAAGAAGTAGAATATTATATATTTTTGGAGCAATTGCTTTTTATTGCCATGAAAAAAATATTTACTCTAGTTATAGTTGGTTTTCTCTGTTTATCTAATGCTCCATTGCGTGCGCAGGTGTTGGATATTTATGTGTCGCCCACAGGTTCGGCTACCGGAACAGGTAGTTCGCAAGCGGCTCCAGTATCGCTAAGTAGGGCTAGAACATTGCTGAAAACTACTGCCAATAAACAGCGCGTTTCCCATGTTTGGCTGCTAGATGGCGTTTATACTTATTTGTCGTTAGATACTACCGATAGTCGCACCGCAAATGCACCTGTAACTTATCATGCATTGCATCCATTAAAAGCCATTTTTCAACCCATTAGTCCTATTAATGTAGCAGATATTCAGCCCATTCCCGATAGTATTAAACGAAGAATTGTAGATAGCAATGCCAGAGCAAAAGTTCGTCAGATAAATTTGGCTAGCTATAGTTTGAGCAATATGACTGCATGGCCCAAACAGTTTGGGTATCCGGTAAATATTACCGCCACCACAACCACAAGGCAACAATGGCCCATCATTTATGAGAATAGTACGCCTTTGCCCATGGCACAATATCCTAATAACGATGTAATGCGCATGAAATCTGTCATTACAAATGGCACAGGAAGGGTAAGCCCGGGCGGCAGCTTTAAATACAGAGATGATAGGGGAAAATATTGGGGCAAAGCAATAGAGGAAGGCTTGTGGTTGCGGGGCAATTGGCGGGTAGATTGGCAGATGGACTTTGTAAAAACGGATTCTATCAATATTACCGATTCTATAGTGTATCAAAGCATTGGTGTGCAAGGGGGAATAGGAAATAAATATACACGCCCTGCGGGCAATGGTCAAGAGCCATATATCGCTGTGAACTTGGTAGAAGAAATAGATACTGTGGGAGAGTGGTGCATCAACTTCGCTACAAAAATGTTGTATATCTACCCACCTGCCGATACCACCACTTTGCATATTAGCAGCAATAGCAGCACACCTACTATTAAGTTAGACAACCTTAACTACATCAATTTTGAAAACATATTGTTAGATGGCGGTTCTGCGGATGGTTTTAGGATAAACAAATGCAACAATGTAAGCATCCTCGGCTGCGACGTAACCCATGTTGCGGGCTATGGTGTTTTCATTGCCGATGGTACAAATTGTTTAGTAAAAAGCAACAATCTACATGATGTAGGCGAAGGCGGTGTATTCTTAATAAATAGCAATTTTACAGCAGACCAATTGACGTTGAAGCCATGTAAGCATCAAGTAATTAATAACCATATTTATAATTATGCAAAAAATGTGTTTTTATATGCTGCCGCAATAGATACTAGAAGTGTAATTGGAGCCTATGCAGCTTATAATAATATACATGGTTGTCCGCATGTGGGCGTATTGTTTGGTGGCAACAACAATGTGTTTGAATACAACGAAGTAAGCAATGTGGTGCAAACCTATTCTGATATGGGGGCATTTTATACCGCGGAAATCCAAACCAAAAGAGGTAACTATATATTGAACAATTATATTCATGCAATGAACTATAAAGGCAGTGGTTTATATGCAGATAATAATGCAGCGGGAAATTATTATAATGGAAATATTACTGCTCAATGTTTGTGGGGTTCACAGAACAATTTTGGCTACTTTACTACTTTCAATAACAATATTTACTATAATAATTTCAATGCTCACCATACCAATAGCACTAATAAAATTCCCGATACATCAGCAGCCAATACCAACTATACCAAGCTGAAAGCCATATACTATGCAAGCACTATTTATAAAAATGCGTATCCAGAATTGAAAGATATGTTTGATACCATCAATGGGGCATATACCTCTGCTTTATGGCCACAGCAAACGGGCAACGTGTTTCTTGGTACAGCAGTATCTACAGCTTGTTTAAAAGGGGTGCTTGATAAAAGTCTTTTTCAAACATCAGGTGCAACCAATAATACGTATGCGAAAACAATTCCATTTACACAGTATGGGTTGGTATGTCCAAACAATTTCTTAGCAAAGCTTAGTCTAATTAAAACGGGCAATAGCAATCTGTTGGATAGCATAAAATCGACAGGCATGTTTAGCAAAACAGGCAATACCAATTGGCATATTAGCAGAATAGGATTGTTTAAAGATTCTATTTATCGTCCTGATATTAGCACTACCCAAACAGAAGGGAAAGCACCAAGGTTCGCGGTAAGCATTACCCCAAAACACAATTTCGTAGCAAATGATACATTGGCAATAAAAGTAACGGTGTACAATCCCAATATGAAAAGCACTTATAGTTCTATTGCATTATTTGATAAGGGGATAAAAACCACATTGCCGCTTACAGTAAGTAAAGCAGCATTCGATTCGGTAGTATTTACTTCGCAATGGAGCAACCCTTTAGCAGGCACACATTCCTTAACTGCGCATTTGTATGATAGTACCCTTTGGGAATTTGTATCTGATAGTGCCAATTTTACCATTAATGCACCATTGCCAATACAATTTGTGCAGTATTCAGCAGTTCCCAAGCAATGTGATGCAGTGATTACATTTAAAGTGTCTGATCCATTAGCTGTTGCCAAGTATTTTATTGAGCAAACATCTTCATCAAGTAAAGAAAAAGTGCTTCAAATAAATGCTACTACATCAGCAAAGTATGAAGTGATTATGCAACAGCTTACCCCAACAGCTAATTATAGAATTGTAGCGCAATTGGTTACAGGAGAAAGAATGGTGAGTCCTTATTTGAATGTAAATACAAATTGTTTTAATCAAGAAACATTTTACATATCACCCAATCCATCTTTAAGAAATAAAGAAGCGTTGCTGCATTATAATCATATAGGAATGCCGGTGAAGACTACATTAAGAGTTATCAATGTAGATGGCAAAATAATGTATGAGCAATCGGTAGAATTGCATCAGGGAATGAATGTATTTAGATTACCAAACAGTCAATTACCAAGTGGTATTTACCAAGTGATGCTACAAAACAATCAATTGAGATGGCAAGTGCAGTAAACTGATTTGTTGGATTTGTTTGACCACATAGGCATATAGTCACATAGGAAAGTTGGAAATATTCCTTCGATTTTGTGAAATAGATTCGATTTTAAAATTGAATTAGTATATGAAAGGTTTAAATACCTATGTGTCTATGTGCCTATGTGGTGATTACTAGTCTTGAGAAACTGAAGGAATTTTAGAAGCACCGTTTTTTTCCATATCAATAATCCAATCTTTTCTTTTCAGTTCGAAATTGGTACCTAAATACATTTTGCGTACATGTTCATCATTGGCTAATTCTTCCGCAGTGCCATGTTTGAATATTTTTCCTTCAATCAATAAATAAGCTCTATCGCAAATGGAAAGGGTTTCGTTTACGTTGTGGTCAGTAATTAATATGCCAATGTTTTTGTATTTCAGTTTCGCAACTACCGATTGAATATCCTCTACGGCAATAGGATCCACACCGGCAAAAGGCTCATCAAGCAAAATGAATTTAGGGTCAACAGCCAATGCCCTAGCAATTTCAGTTCTACGTCTTTCACCACCACTAAGGCTGTCGCCATTGTTTTTTCTTACATGGTGCAGATTAAATTCAGCGATTAATGTTTCTAGCTTTTCTTGTCTTTCAGCTTTATTCAGTTTGGTCATTTCTAATACAGCCATAATGTTGTCTTCTACACTCAACTTTCTAAATACACTAGGCTCTTGTGGCAAATAGCCAATACCCATTTGTGCACGTTTATACATTGGTAGCTTTGTAATATCGGTATCACCAAGAAATACAGAACCTTCATCGGGCTTAATAAGCCCCACTACCATATAAAAACTAGTTGTTTTTCCAGCACCATTCGGACCAAGAAGTCCAACAATTTCTCCTTGAGAAACGGTAATAGATACTTTATTTACTACGGTACGCCCTTTATAGCTTTTTACTAAATTGTTTGTATGAATTGTAATATTCAAAATGTAGATTTTGGAACAAATGTAAATGATAAACAAGCTAGGGCAAATTCTTAGTTAAACCCAAAAGGATAATTGCACATATTTTTGGGGCTGATTATTTATCAAAATAAAGATTGAACTTAGAAAAGTAAATGCTTACAAAACTTCAAATTCAGAATTACGCAATTATTGATGAAATAACTATCCAATTTTCTCATCAATTAAACATCATTACAGGAGAAACAGGGGCGGGAAAAAGTATCTTAATGGGTGCTTTGAGTTTAATATTGGGTGATAGGGCAGATAGTGCTGCATTGAGAGATAAAGACAAGAAATGTGTAGTTGAAGGTTTTTTTGATGTTGTGCACAATAAGCAAGTGCACCAATTTTTACAAGAAAATGATTTGGATAATGAACATGAACTGCTCATTAGGCGCGAAATAGCCAACAACGGAAAATCAAGGGCATTTATTAATGATACGCCAGTTACATTAACCCAGTTGAAAACCTTAGCAAATTGCTTGGTTGATTTACACCAACAATTTGATACTGCTGAAATTGGGGATACAGCATTCCAAAGAGAAGTATTGGATGCCTTATCAAATGTTGGCTCAGATTTGAAAGAATACCAAAGCAGCTATTTTGCATGGAAAGAAGCAACTCATGCACTTCAATTACTTATAGAACAGAAAGCTAGTTTTGAGAAAGAACTTGATTACTTCCAATTTTTGTATGATGAGCTAAAGGAATTGAATTTAAAAGAAGATGAATTAGAAAATCTAGAAGTAGAACTTAAGTTGTTAAGTAATAGCGAAGCAATTAAATCGGCACTTGACAAAGTAGTTTTCGATTTGAAGGAAACGGAAACACCCATATTGAGTAGTTTGAAATCAATGGGAAATCAGTTGCAAGCCTTTTCAAATATCCATGCTAGCTTACCCAAACTAATAGAGAGAATAAAATCAACGCAAATAGAATTGGCAGATATTGCTGAAGAAGCAGAAGGCTTGTCAGAACAAATATTTTTAGATGATAAGAAAATAGAACTGATAAATGAACGCTTATCAATTGGCTACAAGCTTTTAAAGAAGCATGGCGTATTGAAAACAAATGAATTGCTGAACATTCAAAGTCAATTAGAAGAAAAGCTTCAAGCCGTTTTGAATATAGATGATTCTATTTCTAAAAGCGAAAAGCAAGTTGCTCAATTATTTGAAAAGGCAACAAAAATTGCAACCATAATAAGCAAGTTGAGAAATAAACAAACAGTTCCATTTGAAAAAGAAGTAAACAAGCTATTGCAGCAAGTTGGTATGCCAAATGCTCGCATTCAAGTAGATATTAAAGAAACTGCTTTACAAGAATTTGGCATGAATAGCATTGAGTTTTTATTTGATGCCAACAAAAGTGGAAGATTTGAACCAATAAGAAAAGTGGCAAGTGGTGGCGAATTGAGTAGATTAATGCTTTGTATAAAATCGCTAGTAGCGAAGAAGATAGATTTACCTACCATGATTTTTGATGAGATAGACACAGGAATTAGTGGAGAAGCATCAAAGCAAGTGGGTATCATTATGAAAGAAATGGCAGTGGAAAGACAAATAATATGTATTACCCATCAGCCACAAATTGCTGGAAAAGCAGATTTGCATTTATTTGTCTATAAAGAAACCAAAGGGAATGTTATCAAAACAAATATTAAATCACTAGATATGGAAGAGCGTGTTTTGAGTATTGCACAAATGCTAAGTGGCGAAAAGCCAACTGCGGCTTCATTAGCTAATGCCAGAGAGATGATTAATAATTAGAAATAGGTAGAGAATAATTTAATCGTTTCAACATGATTTATAACTTATTACCTATTACCTATTACTTATCACTTAATACTTTCTTAATAATCCCAAACTCCCGCACCTTGCCTTACAAGTTCATAAGGGTCTTTAGTACAGTCAATTATTGTAGAAGGTATCATTCCGCCAATGCCTCCGTCAATTACAATGTCTACTAAGTTTTTAAAGTTCTCATACATCAATTCAGGGTCTGTATATTCCTCTACCATTTCTCCAGGTAAAGAAGCGGAAAGAATGGGATGGTGCAATTGCTCAATAATAGTTTTTACAATCTTATTATCAGGAACCCTAAGACCAATTGTATTTTTCTTGGTTTGCAATATTTTGGGCACCTCTTTACTAGCGGGTAGTATAAAGGTATAAGGGCCGGGCAGATGTGTTTTTAAAAGCCGATACAATGGAGTCCCAATACTTTTAGTGTATTTGCTCAAATCACTTAAATCGTTGCAAACAAAACTTAGTTGCGCCTTTGCAGGATCTACATTTTTTATTCTTGCAATTCTTTCAATTGCTTTATGTTGGAATATATCACAGCCCAAACCATAAATAGTATCTGTTGGGTATATGATTATACCACCATTCATTAAACAATCTACAACAGTATCAATATGCCGTTGATTGGGATTGTCTGGATGAATATTTAATAACAATGCCATTTTGCAATGCTACTGCATAATCTATTAATTACAAGATAAAAAAAAGATAGCCCCGAATGAGGCTATCTCGCTAAGAATTGTGTGGCGATTTGATTTTAAATGTTTCTCCTGATCAATTTAGAAAGATACCACTTTCTGCTTTTTTATTTGGCACTCTAAAAGCTAATAAGCAAGTTTCGCGACCCCACGAAGTGAAACATTTGATTTAGGAGGACATTGCAAAAATATAAGGATAAAAACAATTCGAATACCGTTAAAACACCCAATTTTAATACCGTTAATTAACGGTATCAAAATGCCCTAAATCGCAATATATCGATATGTATTTTTGTATTAAAAAACATGCTTATTTATTCAGAAATTCTATTTGTAACACAATACAGCAAAGTATTACAAATCTTTGAAAGAATACATTTTACAGTAAAAACAAAGAGTGGTTTCTCTAGTTTTTACCCAAAGTCTAGAGGGCCAAAAACAGCCTAAAAAAGCATTTATAGATATGTTAAATTTTTAGCCATTTTTAGGCAAACCGTTTCTTAAATAATGCTTTTTGACTTTACTAACCGCGAAATGACCTTTGTTTTGGAAATTTACATTCCTAAAATTATTATAATAAATGAAATCTTCGCTATTCATTCATTATATTAGTTAGTTAAAAAGTGAAAGTATTTCCATGAAAACCAATTCCTCTGTTGAAAGTGCTACTTTTGAAAAGTCAGTAAAATGCTTTTAACATACGCTCACAGCACTATTTAATAAGAAACTAAGTGATAAAAAAATTAGATTTATTAATTATTAAGGCTTTTATAGGTCCTTTTTTTGCAACATTTCTTATTGCATTGTTTGTACTAATCATGCAATTTTTCTGGCTTTATATAGATGATTTGGTAGGAAAAGGACTTGAACTACTTACTATTCTTCAATTAATAGTGTATGTAGCAGCCAATGTTATTCCATTGGCCTTGCCAATAGCTTTATTGCTATCATCCATTATGACTTTTGGCAATTTGGGCGAAACTTTTGAAATTGTTGCTATTAAGTCTGCAGGCATTCCATTGCTTAGATTTATGCGTCCATTGGTTGTAATTACACTTATTATTAGCGGCATTGCTTTCTTATTCTCTAATAACATTATTCCAGTTGCTCAACTAAGGCTTGCTACCATTAAGTACAACATCATTGTATCGAAACCTTCATTTGATATCAAAGAAGGGGTTTTTTATGATAAAATCGAAGGATATGTAATTAAGTTGGGTAAAAAAGATAAAGATGATAGCACCATTCATGACATTGTGATTTATGAGCGGAATTACAATTTACAAGACAATATATTAATAGCACAAGATGGAATAATGCGTGTAACGCCAGATAGACAATTTCTTGAATTTATCCTCAATAATGGGGTACGTTACACAGAAAGAGGACAGAGATTGACTACAAATACGGAGTATATCCGCTTAGGTTTTAAAACTTATAAAAAGCTATTCGATTTAAAAAGCTTTAGCATGAATAGCACTACAGACAGTGCTTTTCGGTTTGATCCTAAGATGCTAAGCGTTAGGCAATTAAACACAACCATTGATTCTTTGAAAAAAACTGATAGCCTTTATATTAAACGATTTAAATATGAAGTTAACCCATCACTCGCCTTTTGTAAATACAAAGATTCTACTTGGCCAGTCATTAAAAAAGGAGAGAACATTGCTGCATTTTCCGTTCCTGATTCTTTGAAGAAAAATGTATTTGAACGAAGTATAAATCAAATTTCTAGTGTAAAAAGCAATATTTCAATTATAGAAGATGATTACAAAAGGAAAACCCAAAACCTAACATCTCACAAAATTGAGTGGCACAGAAAGTTTACACTTTCAGTAGCCTGCATTGTGCTATTTTTAATTGGTGCTCCATTGGGTGCAATAATAAGAAAAGGTGGTCTTGGTACTCCTCTAGTATTTGCTATTGCATTTTTTGTGCTATTTCATTTATTAAATACATTTGGAGAAAGGTTTGCAAACGAACATTTAACCAGCATATTTGTGGGAATGTGGCTATCTACTTTAGTATTAATTCCTGTTGGAATATTTTTAACTTACAAAGCCATGCGCGATTCTCAATTATTTAATTCAGAAGCATACTTTAGATTCTTTAAAGGATTGCAAATAATTATACATAACTTCAATTTAAAAGTAAATAAAAAGTAATGGAAAAGAAAAATCGTAGAGCATTTATATCAGATACTGCAAAAGCTACAGCAGCTATCACCCTTTCAGCAAGTTTTCTTTCTTCTTTCAGTAATATAGTATCTGCACAAACAATAGGAAGTATTAATTATACCCAACAACCATTACCATACGGATACAAAGACTTAGAACTTTGCATTGATGCAACCACAATGGAAATACACTTTACTAAGCACGCGGCTGCCTATTGCAAAAATCTGAATGAAGCAATATTGGCTGAGAAAGTAGATATTAAATCACTTTCTTTAGAAGGATTAATGGGTAAAATTTCTAACTTTTCTCCCAAATTACGCAACAATGGTGGTGGACATTACAATCATGAAATATTTTGGCAAAGCATGACAGGCAAATCTTCCATGAAGCCACAAGGTAAATTACTAAAACATATAGAAAAAGACTTTGGCTCTTTTGAAGCATTCAAAACTCAGTTTACAGATGCTGGGAAAGCTCGTTTTGGAAGTGGTTGGGCTTGGTTAGTAATTAATTCAGATAAAAAATTGGTGATAGGCTCAACTCCTAATCAAGACAATCCTTTAATGGATGTAAGTGAACTAAAAGGAACACCGCTTCTTGGATTAGATGTTTGGGAACATGCTTACTATTTACGTTATCAAAACAAAAGACCAGATTATATAAATGCTTGGTGGAATATAGTAAACTGGGAAGTAGTAGAAAAAAGATATAGTGCAGTATAACAAGATTCTTTATCATACCAATTCGTCTTATTTTAATATATAAAAGGCAATAATCCTTTTTGAAAATAAATTTGTTTTACATTTTGATGAATAAAAAACAATCAATATCAGTCAATGTTGATATTTTTGAATACTAGTTTAACAATAGATTGCTTGCTTTTCCGTTTTAATCAGAGTGCGGATAAAATACATGGGCTAATATGATCAACAATACACTTGGGCCACTTAGAGTGCTTCTTGCTGAGGATAATGAAATAAATAAACTAATTGCAAAAACTATTTTAGCAAGATGGGGCTTTATTACAACCCTAGCTTTAGATGGAGAAGAAGCAGTAAGAGAAGTTACCAATAATGATTTCGACCTAATTCTTATGGACATTCAAATGCCCAATAAAGATGGAATCTCAGCAACGGAAGATATTAGAAAAATGCAAGACCCTAAAAAGAATGGTCTTCCTATAATTGCACTCACTGCTAATACGCAATTGGGAGTTAATGAGCAATTTTTGCATTATGGAATGGATGGTTATCTAAGCAAACCATTTAAAGAAGAACAACTTTATTATTTAATAAGTGAAGTATTAGCAAAAAAAAAACAAGATTTTGCTGAAAACAAACAACTATACGACCTTTCTGCTATTATTGAAATGGCTGCAGGCGATGAAGCATTTATAAAAGAATTGGTACAGACTTTTGTTACTTCTGTCCCTCCAGTTTTAGCTCAAATGGTAGTCTGTAGCCAATCAGGCGAATGGACACAAATGGGTAAAGAAGCCCACAATCTTAAAAGCAATATAGAAGCATTACAAATAACTGAGATTGTAAATGAAATTAAAGCAATTGAATTGTGTGGGAAGAAGCATGAAAACCTTACTGATATCCCTGAACTTGTAAAAAAAGTACAATACATTCTTTCGAAAGCCATCTTTCAAATTAAGGTTGAATACAATATTCTTTAGTCGCTACATTTATTTTTCAAGATCAACTATTTGTAGCTTTCAACTAAAGGTTTAATTATTTTCCTATGAATATGCTCAACAAAAATTGGGTTATAACTCTTTTGTTGAAATTGTTTTACCCATTTAATTCCATAGATACTGTTAGAAAGAAATACTGCATCAGCATCCAAAACATCGTTTTCATTTAAAGAAACTTCTTTTACATCCACATTTATTTTGGGTAAGTTTTCAATTAAATACCAACGCATAATACCCATTACTATCCCATCTGATTGAGGTGGCGTCATCACCAAATCATCCTTAACGATAAACAAGTTGGCAATAGTAGCATCGGCAATAGTTCCTTTTGTGTTCAATATTAATGCATCATTTAAGTGATGCTTTTTAGCCCACAAGGCAGCCATTGCATAGCCTAAATAATTATTGCTTTTTATATTGGAAAATACATCACAACTTTTTGATGCATCTTTATACGCGTCTATGATTAATCCATTTGTATTAAATTGGTTGTTTTCTGGGTTTAGAGGCCAAGATTGGATGATAAATTTGGGGATATTATTCTGCAAATCATAAAGCCCTCCGTCGCCTCTATCAATAGTTAGCCTTACTCTTCCTAGTTTTTGGTGTTGATTTTTATTTATTACCAGCATTATTTGGTCAACTAAATACTGCCTTGTAAATATTTTGGGTATTTCAAATTGCAAAACAGCTAATGAATGAAACAATCTTTCAAAATGGTATGCCTCTAGTTGAATTTTCCCATTAATAATTTTCATCGTTTCAAACAACCCATCACCATATCTAAAAGATCGGTTATTGGGGGAAATAACTACATCACTTTCTCTTAAAATTTTCCCGTTTTGATTTATATAAACAACACTACTCATTAGGTAAAAGTACCTAATAACTTTTTACAATCAATATCAACTAATTAAATGAAAGTATTTGTTTGGATGATGATTTAACTAAGCTAGTTTATCATCTCAACTCCCTAGTTAATCATTCCAACCCTCTAGTTAGTCATTCCAACCCTCTAGTTAGTCATTCCAACCCTCTAGTTGGTCATTCCGACCCTCTAGGTGATCATTCCGACTACTTAGTTGGTCATTCCGACTCCCTAGTCTGTCATTCCGACCGATTTTTTCATTATCTAGAGGCTTTTTATCTTTTGCTAATAAGTTGATTTGATCTCCAAAAGAGTTGTTTATATTAATAAAGCACATGAATTATACAAAAGCAGATGCCACTCAACAGAAGTAAGTTCAAATAAAAACCGCCAAGTAATTTGGCGGTTTTTATTTAATATAAATGCGATTATAAATATAGTTACTGAACAGATAAATTGGTTTGGAATAACCTTTCTTTACTATTTAATGGATAGATGGATAGATAATACACTCCTCTTTTAAGTCCAAGTGGAAGGAATAAATTATAAGTAGCACTTCCGCCTTCATGCGCAATGGTTTTACCGTTCACCTCTTGCCCTATACCATTCACAATCCTAATTTGGTAAGTACCCACATTGGCATTGTTCAATTGCAAATTCACCATTTTTCCATTGCTAGGATTGGGATATAATGAATAGCTAATATTTACTGCGCCTTTGTTTATAACAGAAATGGCACTATACATTATTTCTCCATTTAGTCCAATTGCTTTTATTCTATAGTAATTATTGCCATTCAATACCAATGCATCGGTATAGTTATAAGGGGTAGCTAAAGAATTGGTGGAAGATGAAACGGAAACCAATTTGGTAAAGTGTATGGCATCAACCGATTTTTCAATATCATACTTTGCCACAATTAAATCGTTTGAAGTGCTCCATTTTATTTTTACGTTCCCATTTTGCAGTTGGGTATTAATTGCAATTGTTTGAACTTTTAAAGTAGGGGAAAGAAACTGAATACCAAATCTATTTTGATAGCTAGCAGGAACGGTTGCATTTGCAATAAAATCTACGAAAGTAATACCTGAACTTACAAGAGGCGTTTTGGTGTTTAAATAGGCATCGTACAAATAAGGAATAATGCCATTATTGGTAGTAAAGGAAGAAGCATCTACTTGCAATTCATTGAAAGAGGAACTTAGTAAATACAATCCAATAGCTATGGTATCATTTAAAGTAACTGGCAATCTTCCATCAATACTTAATGTATGACCTGCACTAATAATGTAAATATTGTCGCTTGGATTTACAATTTTGTCCGCATCTTCATTTGAGTTATAGCAATTGCAATAGTTGCTATTAAAAACTGCAACTGCCCCATCTACAATATTGTAAAAAGAATCTGCAACACCTCTATTTAAGAGCGTAAAGTCTAATCTATTTAGCTGTCGATGATTGCCAACACTAGCCATATTGGGATGATGACCATTGCTAAAACCCACTTTTGCTGACAAGAGACATACTGCAAAAAAGAATGTTTTGAAAAATACTTCTTTGTAAAATTTTATCATTTTTAATTTATTTAATAATTATTAATCAAGCCAAGATTGTGCAATATAAATAGAACATTGCCAAATTTTGAGGAATTAGCATAAAAAAAAACTGAAACAAGGTGAATAAGTGCTTAGTATTGATAAAATGGTTCAACACATAGTTTAAAAAAGGGGCAGCTTTGTTTCCAACTAATATAACTTTTACGAAATTACCACCCCGCCCTACGGGCACCCCTCAAGAGCTACCGTGTACACACATCTTTCGAGTTCCATTTCGAAAACGTGTTTTATGTATCCTTTATTATTTTTTTCAAAGTCCATCCTTTGTAAATTGTGTAGAATTCGTCTAATCCTGCAATTATTGTGGTCATTCCTGCTTTTCTCTGGGAACTATATCCCTTCCATCCTCCGAGTCTTGCCAATACCCATAGCACCCATAGGTTGCTATAAATTTTGTATGGGTTCTTTTGTTTTTCCGTTTTTCCTTCTAAGGTCTTGTTTATACATGACAAACAATCAAATTCGTCCTTACTGAATGAACTGATGCTTTCAAGTGTCTCCCCCTCTTCAACACCTTCCCTTGCAGTGTACAATTGGAGAAGCTTAATGCCAGTGTCAATGGCGAAGATGGCTAGTTTTCGCAACGCATGACCGCTTTCCAGTTCACTGCCTTCTATGTCTAGATTCTCCTTCTTTACCACTCTGAACAACTCTTCTATATGCCACCTTGCACAATACCATTCAATCACTTGGAGCGCATCATCGAATGTGTTAATCGAGCAGCTTGTCAATAATCGCCATACAAGTGGAGTAACTCCTTCCGGCGGATTCAACTCCCTTGTTTCTATCAGGGATACCTCTTGGGTGTAGTTTTCTCCTTTTCCGAATGAATGGGCTGGTCTCTTCAGTCTGGCCTTGAAATGCCTCACTTCCATCACCGTTTCCCTTTTCTTGCCTTTCCCATGGCTATCACCAGAAATGATTAGGGGTAGCTGCCAAGCGGTATGGCATCGCTTGTATTGCCCCAAAGTTTTCCATAACCGTCTATCTGCCTGTCATAGTGAGAACGGATGATGTAAAAGACATTCTCTTTTGACCAAAAGTCAGCTATCTGTCCATAAATATCCCCTTCTCTGTCCTGTATATGCACTATTGAAGTAGCGGCTGACAATACCTTGTTACTTACCTGGCAACCCTCCTGCCATTTATAGGACTCCTTTTCGGTGATGGGTAATTTACTTTTCTCGTTCTTAGTTAATACCCCCTTGTTTTCCCTTGCCCATAGCTTCAGGTTGCTTACACCATAGGGATAGTAGCTTTTTGCATCCATGGCGATGGAAAGATGCATCTTAAAGCAAATGCCAGAACCGTCTAGATAACCCAGGCCACTGTCTGACTTCAAACGGTTTCTGTGCATTATAAAATTGGTCTCAGTACTGTCATGTATACAAAGAACTGTCTTGCCCAAAACCTGAATTCCACATCTTGCCTGCTGCTCCTCAACCAATAAAGCCTCCGTAACCGAAATATTATGTAGCAAACGATAATTGCCAATCTGGTCTGCACGACTCGACGAAATGGACTGAATACTTGTCGAACAATTTACCAACATGCTACGAGATAATGACTTGCTCCGAACCTCCAAACGTTTATCAATCTTGCCATCGAAATTTATTGTGTACATATTTTAAAGGTAATCATAAAGATGTGTGTACACGGTAGCCCTCAAGAGGGAATTGAACCTCGACTATCTACAAACTGCCTTTTTTGTAAAGAAGTTATATAGTAGACACATAGTAAAACAGTTATGGCATTAAAAGTTGTTGTTACTCAACATATTTACTTTTCACCCCTACCAAATAGGTAAACAATTGTTTCTAATTAATTTTAGAAAGAAAATATTGAAATGCTATTTCTTGTGAGAGACAATAAATTAAATAAATATTCTATAATGATAATTCAAAACTCTTTTTATATATGTGCCTATGTTTCTATGTGGTTAACTAACTACAATTCAAATTTTATTCCTTGTGCTAGAGGCAAGTTTGTTCCCCAATTAATGGTATTTGTTTGCCGGCGCATATATGCTTTCCAAACATCGCTACCACTTTCTCTACCACCACCAGTTTCTTTTTCACCACCGAAAGCACCTCCTATCTCTGCACCACTTGTTCCAATGTTTACGTTTGCTATTCCACAGTCGCTACCTAGTGCAGAAAGGAACTGTTCAGCCTCCCTCATATTCAATGTCATAATACTTGAAGAAAGCCCTTGTCTCACTCCGTTTTGAAGTGCAATTGCTTCTTCTAAGGTTGAATATTTCATTACATACAATATTGGAGCAAATGTTTCGTGTTGTACTATCGGCATTTCATTAAATGCTTCTGCTATACATGGTAGCACATAGCAACCGCTTTCATATCCTTCTCCTTGCAATACACCCCCTTCTACAATAAATTTTCCTCCTTGTTTCTTACAAGCATCTATAGCTAATAAATAATCATCAACAGCGGCCTTATCAATTAATGGCCCTACATGGTTACTAGCATCTAGTGGATTGCCTATTTTTAATTGAGTATAAGCCTTTACAAGCTTTTGTAAAAACAAATCATAAATGCTTTCATGAATAATAAGTCTTCTAGTTGTAGTGCATCTTTGTCCAGCAGTGCCAACTGCACCGAATATGCTACCAACTAAAGCCATTTGCACATCGGCATCTTTGCTAATGATAATGGCATTGTTTCCACCAAGTTCAAGAATTGTTTTGCCCAATCTTGCAGCTACTTTTTCATTTACTAGTTTGCCCATTGCAGTGCTACCAGTAGCAGAAATAAGCGGAATGCGTTGGTCTTTACTTAACCATTCACCCACTTCTCTTCCACCTTGTATTAAACAATTCACACCTTCAGGCACTTGGTTTTCAACAAATACTTTCTCTACTATTTTCTGAACAGCAATACCACAAAGAGGTGTTTTTTCACTAGGTTTCCAAACCGTTACATTGCCACAAACCCAAGCTAAAGCCGCATTCCAGCTCCATACGGCAACTGGGAAATTAAAAGCAGAAATAATTCCTACAATACCCAATGGATGCCATTGTTCGTACATGCGATGATTGGGGCGCTCGCTGTGCATGGTAAGTCCATAAAGTTGGCGAGACAAACCAACTGCAAAATCGCAGATGTCTATCATTTCTTGTACTTCGCCCAATCCTTCTTGCAAACTTTTGCCCATTTCATAGCTTACTAGCTTTCCTAATGCATCTTTATGCTTTCTTAATTCTTCACCAACTTGTCTTACAATTTCTCCACGCTTTGGAGCCGGCCAAGTTTTCCATATTTCAAAAGCATTACTTGCTGTAGCAATAACGTTGTTATATGCTTCAATATCTATTGTAATAACAGAGCCGATTAAGTTTCTATCAACTGGTGAAAAACTTTCTATTAGCGCTCCTTTGCTTTCTATCCAATTTGTACCGGTAGAGGCAGCACCATTTATAGGTTGTATCTGTAAATCATGTAAAAATTCCATAATGATACTTTTTAAGTTTATCAATAAACAAAATAAAAAAAGCAGACATAAAGCCTGCTTTTTCAAATTAACCAATTAAAAACTATATTAAATCCATTCCTTTTGCAAAATAGGTAACAACACCTGGTAATGCAACCCAGAAAAACTCACGATATACAAATAATAAAGTAATTAATATTCCCAACCATCCGAAGAATAATATCCAATACTTTAACACAGATTTTTTTGCTTCCATCTTTTCAATTTTTTACAAATGTATAAGCCTCAACTATTACTTCCAAACTCTTTAATTTTTTTCTTAAAGAATTTATGAAAATATAGGAGTGATTTTATCTAGGAAAACATTCTTTATAATAAGCAATAGCTTCTTCTACAATGGCAATTGCCTTTGTTTTATCGCCAAATTCTTCTACTCTAACTGCTTTTTTCTCCAATTTTTTGTACTCTTCAAAAAAGTGTCTCAATTCATCAAAGAAATGGGGTTGCAATTCTTCTATATTATTGTAATGATTTACTGTAGGATCATTTGCAGCAACAGCAATAATTTTATCATCTGCCTCTCCTTGATCTATCATTTGCATCACCCCAATTACTTTGGCATCCATCATGGTAAGTGGCACTACTGGCAAAGAAGTAATTACTAAAATATCTAATGGGTCTTTATCGCCACCATAGGTTTGTGGAATAAATCCGTAATTGATAGGATAGTGAAATGAAGAATAAATAATTCTGTCTAGCTTTAACAAACCTGTGGCTTTGTCTATTTCATACTTACAACGGCTACCCTCTGGTATTTCAATAATTGCAGTAACTACTCTAGGGGCATTATCGCCCGGAGTAACGCTGTGCCATGGATGTAAAACATGTGTAGTAATCATTCTAACTTTTTTTAATTATTAATGAATATTTCTGAATATTTTTTTCTCGAAAAAGATTGCAATAAACAACATTATCTCTAAATGAGTGATTATAAATTGGGATTGAAAGTGTATTTCAAATCTACAAGCCATTTATTTCCTTGTTGAAACACTTTCACTTTATGACCAATTTTATCAAAAGTATTGCTATAATTGATGATGGTAATTGTTTCTTTTGGGTTAGATATTTCGCTAATATTTATGGAAGCTTCTCTGTATTGTTGCCTGCCATCTCTATCTTTTTCTCTGTATTCGCGTTCTAGCTTTTGCAAATCTTTTTGGTTTTCTGCATCTGGAAGCATATAAAAATTGGCTTTTTCAAAATCGCCTTTTAAATAGGCATCTATAAATTCTCTAGCCGCGTCAATGGCACTATCTGCTTCTTTAAAATCAGTTTTTGCTGTATTACAACTTGCACTAATAAGCAGCAAACAAAAAAGTAAATACTTCATTTAACGATATAAAATGTTGGAAGCGAAGATAAGCGGCTAGTAGATGTAAAAGCTAGATATACTTTATTCTTATTGTGATTGAAGCTTTTTTATTCTCTTTTGTAAATGGAAAATAATTGTTTTTAAGAGGAATGGGGGAATGATTTCCACAAATACTTTTATTCATTTTCTAATACAATCATTAATACTTTGCAGCTATACAAATGGCAGTAAAAATTTAAAACAAGTATGATAGAAAAAGCTTTTTATTAGTGTGTAAATGTTTTAAGGTATTGAGCAAGTAAAATGGGCATTACTTACGAAGAAATAAACATTTGGATCTTGTATAATTGAACTAATCGTATTTTTCATAATGCTAGGTTTGCTAATAAAATATTATAGAGAGATTAAAGATTTAAAGAAGAAACAATAAGCGCTTCTTTAAATTATTTTACTCAACAAGTATTTAAACAAATTGATTTTGGACAATTGAAGAAAAGCTCCTCTCTACAAAACGTTTGCTATGGCAAGCAAAACAACATATCTATATTACAATTGAGACATTATATAAAGAAAAAAGACATTGGGTAATGAAAAAATGCTATGAATAGCATCTACTTTTTGTCGAAAGTTTACTATTTGGGTTCTTATGACCTAACCCATTTTCTAAAGATGAAAAACTCACACCGACATCTCCTATCTAGTCCACTTCATTTGCTAAAATCTTTATGGCATATCAAATGCTTTCAAGATCTGTCCGTTTATACCCTACCAAACATTTCAAATATAGCCTACTGAATAGTGTTAAATGTGTCATAAAAAACATGTTTGTTAAGATGTTACAAGTTAGGAAACCATTAAAATAAATCTTGGTTAAATACAATAATAAATATTTAACCTATTACTAAAATCAGAGAACTAGGTTGAATTTTTCAGCTATCCCAAATAGTTCCTCTGTTACAGATTGAAATAATGGAATTCCGTTTTCCATTCTATAGGCATGGAAAGCTCTTTCTGGGTCACCAGGAATTAAAACAGGTTTCGTTTTATCTTTTGGAATAGCTGTTTTAAATCTAGCAATCCACAAATCCATATCTTTTTTAAAACTATCGGCATGTTTAAAGGCATCTATTCTCATAGCTCCAAAAAAATGACCAATTCCTTCTCCTGGCATATTTAATGGCATAGGTATATAGGCAGGAAATGGTGGAACCCAAGGTCCAAAGTTTGCTCCACTTAATACCCCTGAAAAAATATCTACAATACTTCCTAATGCATAGCCTTTATGGCTTCCGTGTTCTATATCTCCACCAAGCGGTAATAATGCACCCCCTTTTTTTAATGCACTTGCATCTTTAGTTTGCTCTCCTTCTGCATCTTGAATCCAGCCTAAAGGAGCATCTTCCTGCTTTCTTTGTAATATCTCCAATTTCCCATTTGCTGCTGTTGTAGTTGCAAAATCAGCTACGAACGGAGGTTGTTCACCAGCTGGTATGGCTACAGCTATTGGATTGGTTCCTAATAATTTTTCTATACTAAATGTAGGAGCAACTAAGGAGCTAGCATTCGTCATTGCAATTCCTATCATATCATGCTCTAATGCAAGCATTGCATGAAAACCCGCTATACCAAAATGATTGCTATTTTTAACACTTACCCAGCCTGTGCCTACAGTTTTTGCTTTTTGAATGGCTATATCCATTGAATAAGGAGCAACTACAAGTCCTAATCCTGCATCCCCATCAACAACTGCTGTAGAAGGCGTTTCATGTATAATTGACATATTGGGATTGGCATTAACACGCTTAGCTTCCCATAAGCGCACATATCCACTTAATCTAGCAACACCGTGACTATCTATGCCTCTCAAGTCAGCTGATAGCAAAACAGTAGTTGCAGTTTTTGCATCAACTTCTGTTGCACCAATTGCCAAGAATACAGATTGAACAAAAGAAAATAGTCGTTCATAAGAAAATACAAATTCATCCATGATAATTAGTATTTGGTTTTAAAAAAAAGATTCATCGCTTGCTGATACTGATTAGCTATCTCACTGGCTTTACGGTCGAAGGTTTCATCATTTGAAGCATAAATAATGGCTCTACTTACATTTATTAATAAACCAAAATCATTGTTTAGCCCATGTTTACAAACGTCTTCAAGATTTCCTCCTTGAGTGCCAACACCTGGAACAAGTAGAAAATGATGCGGTATTAGATTTCGAATTGCAAGTAGATCGTCAGATTGTGTAGCACCTATAACAAACATTAAGTTTTCAGTAGTTCCCCAACTTGCAACTTTTGTAATTACTTCTTCATATAAAAAAGAAGTGCTACCCTCATTCGATATATGTTTTCTTTGAAAATCTGTAGACCCATTATTAGAAGTGAGGCCTAATACAATAGTCCATTTGTTATTGTATTCCAAAAAAGGCCTTACACTATCTTCTCCCATATAAGGGGCAACTGTAACAGCATCAAAAGGCAAAACTTCAAAAAATGTTTTTGCATATTGAGAAGATGTATTACCAATATCCCCCCTTTTGGCATCTGCTATTGTAAAATGCGTTGAAGGGATATAGTGGAGGGTTTTTTCCATTGCATCCCATCCTTTTCTTCCCATTGCTTCATAAAAAGCAGTATTCAATTTATAGCTCACACAAAAATTTTGTGTTGCATCAATAATCCGCTTGTTAAATTCAAAAACAGGGTCAGCTGTTTCTAGTAAATATTTAGGTATTTTAGTAATATCTGTATCTAATCCTACACATAATACCGACTGTTTAAGTCCTATTTGATTTATTAATTCACTTTTATTCATTAGGGGTAAATGTAATGGAAATAAAAAAGCCGACTCAAAAGAGTCGGCTTTTTAAACTTATTATAAACTAATTTAATTATTGAATAATAATTGTTTTAGTGATTGATTTATCACCGTTAACCATTTTCAAGAAATAAGTACCAGCTTTTACACTTGTTGGTAATTCTACTGTATAGTTAGCTGATTCACCATTGTGATTAATTACTTTAGACATAATAGTTTGTCCAAGTACACTTGTTAAAGACAACGTATAATTTCCACTAGCAGTATTTAAAACAACACTTAAAGATTTGTTTTGAACTGGATTAGGATATACAGATAATAATTCAGTTGCAATTCCATTAGATTTTACTGAAACTATTGCAGAATAAGTAATCTCACCGTTTCTATCAATTGCTTTAATTCTGTAATAAGTAACACCTACACTTGGCTCTAAATCAGTATAAGAATATTGACTTGCTCCATAAGCATTTACACTACCCTTAGCAATAAAAGTTTTACCATTTGCAGAAGCTTCAATTACATATTTACTAACATTCACTTCAGTTAAACTTGTCCAACTTACTTTATTAGAATTTTTAGTTAAACTAACTGCACTAACCTTACCAAATTTAACTGGTAAATTGAATATACCAAAACCAAACGCAAAACGACCGAAAGTTCTGATAGCAGTATCAGTGGTAATATAACCAAAAGTAGTAGTAGGTCCTGATGCAGGCTCTAAAGTAGAACCTTCTGAAACAAACTTACCGCCTTTATAGTGAGCTAATAATAAAGTAGAAGTAGTAATTAAGCTATCGTAACGATATTGGAATTTAATTTTTACACTTGTATCAGCACCAGCACTATAATTGCTTAGTGCTACGTTATAATAAGATGCTGAATCAATTCTGGAAATTGATTTAGTATCCACAAAAGAACTATTTAATGGCTTAGCATATACGAAACTAGTTGTAAAAGTTTTAGTACCACTACCATTTGTGTTAACTGTTAAAGATCTTGGATAACTAACACCAGCTAATACAGCTCCAATCTGGAATTTAAAGCTTGATGCGCCATCAAAAACTTTCGCAAGAGGCCCTGCTACGAAGAAGGTATCATTCGTTACATCAGGGAAACTTGCATTTACATCTAGTGTTAAAGGTCTTGCATTAGTAGTAATTAATTTTCCTTTATCAAGTGTAAATACACCCTTTACTGTTGCAGGACCACTTAAAGCAGCAGCTGTAGCACTGTCTTGAGAAATTGTTAAATTTCCATAAACAAATCCTGGAACTGCTTGACGTTTTCCAGCATAAAAAATACTAGAATTAACTGCGTTTACAACTCCAGTACCCGCATTGAATGTACCTAAAATTGGTATGAACCCAGTAATTGTTTTGTCAGACGCTTTTCTATCACTACTTCCAAAGAAAACTGCGTTTAGGTTGTTTACATTTGTTAATGGATTTGAAACAGTAATTACATTACCATTTACCGCAACAACTGTATTAGGTGTTGTTATATTACCAACTTTTACAGATGCAAAAATTTGACTTATTAGTGTGTCACCAACTGCAGGAACATTTGCACTTGAAAGGGTAATTGTTTTATTAGCCGTTGAAAAAGCAGAAGCATATAGCGTATCTCTTACATTCAAAGCATGACCCACTTTCCAGTTAAACAATCTCATTATAGGTGCATTGCTTAATGTAAGAATTGTATCTGAGGTAATTGCAGTAATTACGGTAGTCGTATCTAAAACCACTACATTATTCAAAGGACTAGAAGAAACCTTCGAACCTACTATTAATTCTGAGTTAGGGTAAGCTAAAGTGATGGTTTTAGCAGTATTGTCAAAAGAGCTAACAGAAAACTGTTGACCAGTTATGAAACCTAAGTTAGCAAAAGTTAAATTATTAATGCTTTGAGGAACTAAACCTACATAGTTTACGTTAGCAGCACTTAAGGCACCTGAAGCAAGTGCATAATAAGGAAGCAGAGTAACAGGTAACCCTGTAGCAAGATTTTGGAAAGAGCCTGCGATATTAATTGGAGTACCAGTAGTTCCTCTTAGGGTATCCATTATAGTTTTGGTACCTGATACGGTTAAATTGTAATAATATCCACCAGGAATAGCTTGACCACCTGTACCATTAAAATCAAATGAACAACCTTTAAAACCGATTATTTTTTGAGTTGGGTGTGTTAAAGTTCCTGCAACACCAATTGTTGCTTGAGGATACAAAAAAGGCAAAACGTTGTTACCAGAAGTCAAATTCAAATTATAATAGTTAGCAGCAATTACTTTTTGGTAAAAAAGTGCATGTCCACTATATCTTACTGTACTTCCTACTGCTAAAGTATTTAAAGTAAGGCTATCTGTATTTGCTTGACCAATTGCTAGCGTTGCTCCTTTTAATACATCTATCGTACCTACAAAAACCGAATTTACTCCAAAAGAAAAGTTGATTAATGAATCGATAGCACCAATAACTACTTTAGATCCTGAACCTAACACTCTCCAAGCATTATTCATTGTAAATCCGGTATTACTAAAACCATTAGATTGAATGTGAAAAACTTGATCTGCCGCTGTAAAGTTTTTAGGTCTTGTGCCATTGACTGTTCCAGCAGGATCACTCGTCCACGATCTTACATTGTTTGGATTAGGTTTTACTTGTACACCTGTAGTAGGATTTAATGAGTCAGTTCTCAAATAATAATTGAATTGGCTAAAAACTGAAGAGCCAATCAAAATCAAAAATGTTCCAAAAAGTACCACCTTTTTAGAAACACTAGAAAAGGCATTTAGCCCTTTTAATGTGTAATTTTTCTTCATACAAAAATTTTAATAAATGAATTAATAGCAATCGTTAAACAATAAAATGCAATTGGCAGAAAAGCTTAAGTTTATTAATTTCACACAACACAATCTTCCTCTTTCAAAATCTGATCAAACGAATACTCCGCGAAAGTAAGAGTTGTTTAAAATAAATAGCAATTTGAATAACGATTATTTAAAAAAAATTACCATAATCGGTAAATAGTGACTAATTGACATAAATATTTAATGACTAAGACCTCATACTTGTTGTATTTAAGTGCCTCAAAGCTAGTGCAAAACCTAATTTAATATAATTGAAACAAAGTAAAAAGCATTAGTAAAACTGTGTGGAAGAAAATAAATTAATATGAAAAGCTTAAAAAAGCAAGTCAATTTTTAATTCTACTTAATTTACGATATGCTAATTCGCCTATTTTTGTTCAGTTGGGGTCAATTAAATAAATTATGATGGGCATACCTAAAGGAAAGTTAATTGCTATTGGAGGTGCAGAAGACAAAGGAGCAGAATTAGACAAAGGAGAAATCCCTAAATTTAATTTGAACTTTTTTGAATTAGGTATTTTAAAAAGAATAGTTGAAGAAACAGGTGGAATAAACGCTAGAATAGAAATTATTACTACAGCATCAACCATTCCCTATGAAGTAGGTGAAAACTATTTAGATGCCTTTGGAAAAATAGGGTGTACCAATGTAGGCATTTTACATATTAGAAATAGGGAAGATGCTTTTAATGAAAGCTATGTAACTAGAATAAAAAACTGCGACGGAGTGATGTTTAGCGGTGGTAATCAATATAGATTAACTACTGTTTTTGGAGGAACCAATTTTCTTAAAATTATTCAAACACGTTACCAAGAAGAAAACTTTGTTGTTGCTGGCACAAGTGCTGGTGCTATGGCAATGAGCAACACCATGATTTATGAAGGAAATGCAAGCCTTGCACATTTAAAAGGGGAAGTAAAAATTACGGCAGGTCTAAGTTTTATGCAAAACGTAATCTTTGATAGTCATTTTGAAAAAAGAGGGCGTTTTGCACGTTTAGCCCAAGCTGTTGCCGCTAATCCTTCATCTATTGGTATCGGATTAGGTGAAGACACAGGAATGCTTATTTCAGATGGAAATTGTATGGAAGCAATAGGAAGTGGATTGGTAATGATTCTTGATGGACATGATATAAGACACACAAACATTGCGGATATTCCCGAAGGCAATCCAATAAGTATTGAAGACCTTAAAGTACATTTTTGCACACTAGGAAATGGCTACTTAGTAAATGAAAGAAAATTTATTCTGCATCTAGTACCATCACCTATAGAAAAATATCCAATGGAAATTGAATGAGTAAGTCTTAAGTTATAGGTTGTAGGTTATAAGTTATGAGTAACAACAAATTGAGTATTGATACAAATTGCCTTATCTATACTAATAACATTACAAATTTATTTTAAACAACTGACTAAATGATTCTTTCACTTTAAATTTTGTTAATCAATTCCTTGTGGAAATAGATGGAATGTTACTTTTTGTTATAAATGAAATTCATTACAAAATTTGTTTGCATAGTTTCCCTGTACTAATAATCACCCTTACAGCTTATGTCTGTTTTCAATCAAAGTAGAAGCGGCATTATTCAAATTGCATTTGGCTTTATCTTTATTATCATAGTAGGTCAATTAATAAACCTGCAAGTATTTTCTGCTAAATATAAATTGGCAGCAGAAAACAATGCTATTTATAGAAAAATAATTTATCCCGATAGGGGAATTATTTACGACAGAAACAGCAAAAGCATCCTTGAAAATACTATCATGTATGATTTAGTAGTTACTCCGGTAGAAGCCAAAGGAGTTGATACCATTTCACTTTGTAAGCTCCTAGATATTGATACTGCTGAATACAGAAAACGGATAAAAGAAATAATTTTCAAAAATGGCAGCGTGCGCCCTTCTGTTTTTGAGCCATTATTAACCAATGAAATGTATGCTCGGCTTAATGAAAATATGTTTCGTTTCCCAGGTTACCTTTTATCAGAAAGATCTGCTCGCAATTATCCTTTTAGTTCTGCAGCAAACGTACTAGGTTACATTGCCGAAGTAGATACTACTTTTCTTAGAAAGCATAAAGAAGAAGGCTATGAAAATGGAGATTATGCAGGTATGACTGGGCTTGAACGTACTTATGAAAAAGTATTAATGGGTAGTCGTGGGGTGAAAAGGTTTATCAGAGATAATAAAAGCCGTATTCAGGGTTCTTTTGAAAATGGCGTTTACGATACATCTGCAATAGCTGGAAAAAATTTGCATCTTAGTCTAGATATTGAATTACAAAAGCTTGGTGAAAAGTTGATGACCAATAAAGTGGGTAGCATAGTAGCTATCGATCCTAAAACTGGTGGCATTCTTTGCATGATAAGTGCCCCTAACTACGATCCTAATTATTTAACTGGCAATCAACGTCGCCGCCATTATGGAGAACTTGCTTTAGACCCTCGCCTTCCATTACTAAATAGAACTGTAAGTACCAAATATTCTCCGGGTTCTACTTTCAAAACCATTGTTGGAATTATAGGATTATCAGAAGGAGTAATTAATGAAAGTAGCAGGGTGGGTTGCTCTGGTGCATACTATGGCTGTGGGAATGGGAAACCTAAATGCTTGGATCCAGGGTACTTTAATCTGAGAGAAGCAATTGCGCACAGTTGTAATACTTATTTTGCTACAGTATATAAACGAATTTTAGACCAACAAAAATTCCCTACTGCTGATAGTGGTTTAACGAAATTTAATCAATACGCATACTCTTTTGGATTGGGTAAACGCCTCGGTGTAGATGTGCCTTCTGAAAAAAATGGCAACTTGCCTATTGCAAGTTATTATCGTAAAATATTTGGCAGAAAATGGAATTCCTGCAATATCATCTCTAACTCCATTGGTCAGGGTGAAGTGCAAACAACCATTGTGCAATTAGCTAATGTGATGGCAACTATTGCCAATAAAGGCTACTACTATACCCCACACCTTGTTGATTCAATAGAAGGGGGTGATAAACTAGGTTTGCTTGATACTTTTAAAGTAAAACATTATACCAAAGATGTTCCTGATAGTGTTTTTGAAGATGTACAGAATGGTATGCAAGCTGTAATGGAATTTGGAACGGGCGCTGCAGCTAAAGTGCCCGGCATTATCGTTTGTGGTAAAACAGGAACTGTGCAAAACTCAGCAAAAGTGAATGGCATAATGACCAAGCAAAAAGACCACGCTTTTTTTGGTGCATTTGCCCCAAGAAACAATCCTAAAATAGCCATTGCCATCATCTGTGAAAATGCAGGTTTTGGTGCACAATCATCTGCACCTATTGCCAGCTTGATGATTGAAAAATATTTAAAAGACTCCATTGCTGGTAAAGAACGTCAAGACAAAGTAGAAGAATTAGCAAAAAAGAATTTAATACCCCCTCTTATGCGCCAAGCTATGGAAAGAATGGATTCTATTAAGCAAGCTAAATTGATGCAAAACCTTATATTGCAAAAAGAGAAAGAAGCAGAAGACACTGTGGAGGAAGAAATTAAATTTGATAGTACCAACTATTCAGAGCCAGCTCCTCCTCCTTCTAAAAAGCCAATGAAAGATAGTAGTAAAAAAACTGCTCCCATTCGCACTGCTGCAATTCTAGATAATAGAAAAAAACATTTTCGTTCTACCAATCAATCAATTTTAGCATAATTCGCCATGAGTACATCCGCTAAAAGAAATTCCCAAAACATCTCTATTGGTATTGATTGGACCATCATCTGGCTTTACTTATTATTGGTTTCAATAGGCATACTTTGCATTTTTATGGTAGAATATAGGCCTGGTGGAAATTTGCTTCAATCGTTTATTTCTGGCAAAACCAATTATAGCAAGCAAATAATGTTTACCAGTATATGCTTGGTAATGGCTCTATTTATATTACTGGCAGATAGTAAATTGTTTACTGCATTTGCCAATTTAATGTATGCTTTTGGCATCGTACTTATGCTGGCTACTTTTGTTTTAGGTAAAAACATCAATGGCTCAAAAAGCTGGATTCCTATGGGTGGAGGATTCAATTTGCAGCCTGCTGAGATTTGCAAAATATTTACTGCACTTGCCCTTGCCAAGTTTTTGGCTCGACAAGAAACTGATTTCTCCAAACTGCGATCACAAATTATTGGGGGAGCAATTGCCCTTGCACCTGCATGTTTGTCTATCCTGCAAAATGAAACAGGGCTAGCGATGGTCTATTTTTCTTTTTTTATAGTAATGTATAGAGAGGGTCTGCCTCCTGCACTGCTTATCATTGGTTTCTCTTTTGCCATATTGGTAATTGCAACCTTGGTAGTAGAGCCTAATTTACTTGCTATTATTCTTACCATTATTGCGGCAGCTACTACTTATTTTACTAAAAAAGCTAGAAAGAAAAACAAAAACTTGCTTGTTACCATCATCGCAATTTGGGTAATATGTGTGGGTGCTCAACGCTTTGCCGTGCCTTATATTTTCAACAATGTATTCCAATGCTACCAAAGCACTAGAATATTTAGCATGGTTGGTAAAGATTATGACTGTAGCCAAAACAAAAGTGCCTTGCGTAGGGTGGCTGACAAAGAAAAAGCTGCAAAGAAACCTGATGATTACAATGTGCGCCAAAGTAAAATTGCCATTGGATCGGGTGGACTTTATGGAAAAGGCTTTTTAAAAGGCACACAAACTAGAGGAAAATACGTGCCTGCACAAAACACAGATTTTATTTTTACTAGTATTGGAGAAGCGTTTGGCTTTGCAGGATGCTTTGTTTTTTTGGGTATTTATTTGTTTCTTTTAATTAGAATTATCAACCTAGCAGAAAAACAACGAAGTACTTTTAGCAGGGTGTATGCATACAGTGTAGCAGCAATTATATTTTTTCATATTACTGTAAATATCTGTATGACCATTGGCTTATTCCCCATTATAGGCATCACCCTTCCACTTATTAGTTATGGAGGGTCTTCCTTATTGGGCTTTACTATTTTACTTTTTATTTTAGTAAGGTTAGATGCAGATAGGCAAATGGTTCTGAGATAATCTCTTATGTTTTGTTTTGACTGAACCTGAATACTTTCACTTGGGAAGTTTATTTACGGATTAAAAATCCAACGAAAGGGGTTTGTGATTGCAAATTATGAATTGAAGGATATATTGATTTATAGAAGCGAATTGGGATTAGGAAATCCATTTTATCTGTTTAGACGAAATGCCCTTCGTAACATTTCGTCCAGCTGGTTGGTGTGTAAATGTTTTATGGTAATGGGCAAGTATAATGGGCATTACTTATGAAGAAATAAACATTTGGATTTTCTGTATTATAAAACCAATTGTATTTTTTGTTATGCTTGGTTTGCTAATAAAATATTACAGAGAGATAAAAGCTTTAAAGAAGTAACAATAATTGCTTCTTGTAATTGATTCCAACTGAACCTATTAAAATAAATTGCTCTTGGATAAAAGAGGCTAAACGTTCATTTATAAATTCTTTTGTTTAATTATTAAACACAACTCTTTTGGAGATCAAATCAAGTTATTAGCAAAAGAAAAAAAGCCTCTCGATAATGAAAAAATCGGTCGGAATGACAGACTAGGGAGTCGGAATGACCAACTAGAGGGTTGGAATGATTAACTTGAGGGCTGGAACAATCAACTAGAGGGTTCGAATAATCAACTAGAGGGTTTAGATCTAAAGAATTTGAATAGTGTGCTAGATTTCGATAATTAGTTTGTTGACAATAGTCTTAATGCAAATCAGGGCACTAAATGTAACACTCAATCCCCCCGAAAGAGAGAATTATTATCAGGTTTTACTTACCCATATATATCGCGCAATTCCAATTTCTTTATTCTTGATTGGATGGCACCTTGGGTTCGGCCGAAATATTTTGCCATCTTTTCTACACTCACTCCTTCACAATATTGTGTGGAGAGTTCTTCATCTAGCTCGGGAGTCCAAGGATTGTAGGCATCTTTATGTTTGGTTCTTATTTCATCAACTAAATATGCTTTTTCTTTTTTGTTGCCCTTGCTATCTACAGTTGCCTTTGCTTTTTCTTCTTCAGTTGGCACTTTTATAATGTGTATTTGTGGTGATTTGGGGAAGTCAAATGGCATTAAAGTTTCGGGAATATGAATGGTGTTTCTTGTTCTAGTAATGGCTACATACAACAGATTGATTTCTTCGTTGAGTTTGGTAGCTTGCAATTCATCTATCTTCTTTTCTTCTTTTAGTTCTAATAGTTTTTCTTCGGTAATAAAATCGTTTACAAGCTGAATGGCATCGTATTCCATTCCTTTACAGCGATGAACTGTGGTGAAAATCATTTCTGCTTTTTCTTTATCATCATCTTCTATATGCCTTTCTTTAATTGATTTAATGATTTCAGGAATTTTATTTCCATACTCAATTACAATATCGAGCATCATTGCCAATTGAACATCTTCTGTTTTTTTGATATAATCTTCCAGTTCGGCAATGTCTTTCATTTCCTTTATGAGCTTGTCTTTTATCAGATGATTTTTTTTGTTGTATAAATTTAATACATCGTAAAGAGAAGCACCTTCATCGGCATAAGTATAGGAATTGATATTGCCTTCGAAATAAATATGCTTGATTGATTTCTTTTCTGTTACATATTGAATAGCTTTGAGCAATAACCCAAGATTGGTTCTTGCAAGCACCGCTTTCGATTTTATTTCTTTGGTTGAACCCTTGCCCGTTATGGGAATTGCTTCTTCTTTATCAATATGCTTTTTAAATTTTAATACTTCGATGGCCAAGTTGGCAATATCTTGACTGAACCGAAAACTTGTGGAAAGATGATAGGTTTTAAAATTGGCTTTTTCTAAAGAGTTTACCGCATAGCGCCAACCATAAATTTGTTGATGGGTATCGCCAACAATCACTTTGGTAGCTTTTTGTTTTAAGAAAATATCAAGCATGGCTGGCGAAGCGTCTTGACCTTCATCAAAAAGTATGTAATCGTAAGGGAGTATTGGATTGGAAAGTTGGAATTTTTTAAGATAGAAATCGTGTGTAACTTCTATTTCTGCTTTATCCATTTTGCTTAATAAAAGGCGGGATTGTGCAACGATATAAGCATAAAAAGTAGCAACAAATTTCTTGGCTTTGGGGTCGGAAATGGTATCTAAATAGTTTAAGTCTTGCACTTTCTGTTTATTGCTATTGCAGAAATAAGCTATAAACTTATTGATATGATTGGCAATAATGTATTCCGTATGCTTTTCTTCATTGCCTTGCAGGTTCAGCAACTCCGCAATTTCATTGGTTTTAAAACCTTGGGCTTTTACAGAATAGCCATTTTGAAATACAATATATCTATAGGCTAGGGAGTGTGCCGTTTCTACTTTTACATTATGAAGTCCACAATCGGAAAAACGCTTAGCAGCTTCTATTTTTACTGACTTATTAAAAGCTAGATACAATATTTTGCTAGATGCTGGTCTAGCTTTGGCATACTCGATAACCGTTGTAGTTTTTCCAGAACCAGCAACAGCATTAATTTTTATGTTTCCGGTGGAATTAATGATATCATATTGTTCTTGTGTAAGATTCATTTATGAAGGAAAAAAGTTTGTTTTTAGATGAAAAAATTGTTTTTAAGATTCACCACATAGTCACATAGTTTTAATTCATTAAATTATTAACCCTATGTAAAAAAATCAACATCACTATAATGAAGTTTTATTTATACAAGAATAAATTATCTTTTCTATGTGTCTATATTCCTATGTAGTCAAATATAAATGAGGAGTATTATCCAATAGCTTGATTTAAATCTGCAATTAAATCTTCTACATCTTCAATGCCCACACTTAGTCTTATTAATGCATCGGACAAACCATTTTTTATTCTTTCTTCACGAGGAATAGAGGCATGGGTCATAGAAGCAGGATGATTGATAAGCGATTCTACGCCACCCAAACTTTCTGCAAGAGCAAAAACATTTGTTGAGGAAAGTACACGCATGGTGTTTGCCTCGCTATTGTCTTTCAATTCAAAACTCATCATACCACCAAAATCGCGCATTTGCTTTTTAGCAATTTCATAATTAGGATGGTCAGTAAAACCACACCACCATACTTTACTCACTTTGGGATGTTGCCTTAGGAAATGGGCTACTTTTTCTCCATTTTCACAATGGCGTTGCATACGAACATGTAATGTTTTAATACCACGCAAGACAAGAAAGCAATCTTGTGGCCCGGGAACTGCACCGCAAGATTTTTGGATAAAGTAAAGTTGGTCTCTTAATTCTTGATTATTTATGACCAAACATCCTTGAATCACATCACTATGACCACCCAAATATTTAGTAGCAGAGTGCATAACAATATCAGCCCCAAGATCTAAAGGGTTTTGAAGGTAAGGAGTAGCGAAAGTATTGTCCACACAAAGCAGGGCATTGGCAGCTTTGGCAATGGCAGCAATGGCAGAAATATCTGTGATGTTCATGAGTGGATTGGTAGGGGTTTCAATCCAAATAAGCTTTGTTTTATCAGTAATTACTTTTTGGACATTACTAACATCGGTAGTATCAACATAAATAAATTTTATTCCAAATCTTTCAAACACTTTGCTAAATAAGCGATAAGTGCCACCATACATATCGTTAGCTGCAATTACTTCATCACCGGGGTTTAATAATTTAATTACGGCATCAGTTGCAGCAACGCCACTACTAAAAGCAAGACCAAATTGTCCATTTTCAATGGCTGCATAAGCCGTTTCTAGTGCAAACCGAGTAGGATTTTGGCTTCTTGCATATTCATATCCTTTATGATTGCCCGGAGATGCTTGTACATAAGTAGATGTTTGATAAATGGGCGTCATAATAGCCCCTGTACTTGGATCGGGTTCTACGCCAGCATGTATAAACTTTGTACCTAAACCTTTATTTGTGAATGATTTACTCATGATAAAAATGTTATTGAAAGAAATTAATATAGTTAAATTATGGAAGCAAGAAATGAGGCACACACATCTTTCCAAACAATCCACTCGGGCTGATTTGCTAAGAAATGGTTGTGAAAAACAGTGTAGAAAGTGCCATTTACTTCTTTACAAATGGAATAAAAGTATTGTAATTGTGCCAAAGCCTCTTGCGGTGAAAGATGCTCCTCGAAAATGACATTGGCATCCATGTAACAAAAAGGCAATAATTGCAAATTGGTTTTTTTTTCTTCCTTCAAATCATACCAAAAATAGGGGGAGGCAACAGAAGCCCTAAAACCATTGATGCTTCCATAACCCATAGAAGCATCTTTTTTAATTCCATTTTGAATAAGCTGCTGGTAAGTTTCTGGAAGGCTGAATCGAATATAATGCTGGCGACTAATGGTGCATTTGCTGTTGCATATCTGCGAAAAAGTATCTATTTCTTTTGTCAGTAAGCTTTTATCATCGCCACTTTGCCATGAAGGATGCACACCAACTTTATACTTTTCCTGATGCAGTTTTATTAAATCACGCATTGCAGTTGTGCTAGGGGAAATGTTTTTATCGTATTGGCCCTTTTTAGCAGCCACCAAGAAAAAATATATTGGATGTAATTGATATTTTTTGTGCAAGGAATCAAGCCAATTGTATTGATCAAATGGGTCTTCATTTTCACCACTAAACACTTTTGCTTGTTCAATTACTTTATCAATATCTGCCTTAATGATAGATTTTACAAAGCCTCCAATATTCTTAATGATTGATTGGTGTTTGTAGGAATAAGCTATATCAATATCGTATGTTGGAATAAATTTTTTCCAATTAGGGGTGTTTAATTGATTGATAAATGCTTTAAGTGCCGGCTCAGTATAAGCTAATGGATGTTGCAGCAATTGTTTTACTAAATCTATCGCCCAGAAATTAACTAAAGGAGTTTGTAGAAAGGCTTCTTTATATGCTATGGAGTTTATGTGTGCATACCTGCCGTAAATGTCTTTCTCGTGAGGAAGGTATTCTTCGTATCGAGCTATTAAATAGAATATTGCAGAGAAAACATCAAAACCATGCGGATTGAGTTCATCATAAAAAAGCACTTTGTTGCCCCTTACATTTCTTAAAGTAATTTCTTGATGGGTAATATCTTTTTGAAAAAGGAGACCTTGGGGTTTAATATGATAAGCAGCAGGATGAACACATTCCTCATTATAAGAAATGCAAAGGGATTCTTGATTATTAATGAATATGGACTCATTATCAATAATTGTTATTTGCACCCCGATGAGTTGTTCCAAGAAATGAACAATGTATTCTAAACGGCTGGTAATTGTTTTGGTATAAAGTATCAAAACTATTCTGGGTTATAGATTTGCTTGAGCGAAAAATTGCATTTTATCTCAGGCAAATTGATGGTACTTTCCTCTTTGGTAAGAATTTCCAAAGTCCACTCTCCCTCGCTGTTTTTTGAATAGAACAAAGCCACTTGTTGCTCAGATTCTAAGCAGATATAGTATTGAAGGGTTTCAATTTTTTTATACTTAATAAACTTTTCTACTACATCAAATTGGCGAGTGGCATTTGCCAATACCTCTATTAAAAGAACGGGTTGGTCACTAAAGTATTTATCAGGGTTAGGGTGACAAACCATCAAATCAGGGTAGAAGAAATTGCCTTCTGTATCTTTTACTTTTACCGTTTCGATGGCTAATTTCCATTTAGACCCCTTTAATAATTGCTTAAGTATTAGTGCTGTTGAAAGCGTAATTTCATTATGCTCAAACGATACTCCTGTCATGGCAATAAGATTTCCTTTAAATAATTCATGTTTTACTTCGCTCTTGTCTTCCGACAAAAAATATTCTTCAGTAGTTGCAAATGCTTTTTTCATTATATCTGCCCTCCTTGTTTTAAACGCTAAGATATATTTCTTACTTCAATTTTCTCAATCATTAACAGAATTCTGCAAAATTTTCTTGTAATGATGTTCGGTAAATCTGTTCCAACCGCTTTTAACCTTGCTTTCAACTGCCCAAAAGAACCCATCATTTTCATCAGGCCAATAAATCATTCTTGCTAGTCCTGCGGGCATTTGGGCTTCAAAACAAATAGCATCAGGATTAATTGCAGTACCATCTGCTTCATATCCAACTGATTTTTTGCCATCAGAAGTAAAAGACCAAAAGGTAATCTTGTTATCATCTATTCCAATAATGGCTACCTCCTCATAAGTTTTTGCAGGCAACTCCCATTTTGCAGTCAGTTGGATGTATTGATTATTTAGTATAGGGGTAAATATGCGTGTACAAGCAATTATACCCATTGGTGAATCTGTAGAAGCTTTCCAACTTCCAATTAAGGGTTGTAGAACACCTAATTTACCTCTTCCTTTTTTCCAATAAGTGTTTTTATTGCTCATAAGTAGAATGTTTTAATTATTAGGTACTAAGGTTTATATCATTCTAATCATTGATAGAATTATTTCCCTCTCTTCTCTTTCCAAAGTTCATTAAATGTTTTTGAGCTAAAATTCAAGTCGGAGCGGTTGGTAGTCCAACCTTTGAAAACCCGATTGACAACCCAGTTTTTTAATAATCCATTACCGGCATTCATCATGGTTCTATTTAAACTAGCCAATCTCCAAATTTTCCAAGCAACTTGTTCTGCAATTGTACTATGACCTTGTAAAACAGCTTCATGACGGTTATCTAATAATAATTCGTGCAAATTGATTCTTACTGGACAAACTTCTGTGCAGTTGCCACATAAGGAAGAAGCATTGCTAAGGTGTTTGTATTCTCCCATTCCACTTAAATGCGGCGTGATTACTTTTCCAATTGGTCCACTATAAGTGGTTCCATAACTATGACCACCAATGTTTTTATATACAGGACAAGCATTTAAACAAGCACCACATCTAATGCAATAAAGGGCTTCTCTTGTTTTAGGGTTTTTTAGCAAATTGGTTCGTCCATTATCTAGTAATATCACATACATCTCTTCTGGACCATCGGTTTCATTGGGTTGTTTTGGTCCAGAAATAATTGAATTATATACCGTTACTTTTTGTCCTGTTCCATAAGTAGAAAGCAATGGCCAAAACAAAGCAAGGTCTTTAACTGAAGGAAGCATTTTTTCTATACCAACTACAACTATATGTGTTTTAGGAAAAGCTGCTGTAAGTCTTGCATTTCCTTCGTTTTCTGTTACTGCAACACCACCAATATCGGCTAAAATAAAGTTTGCACCAGTAACACCTATTTCTGCTTCTACATACTTTTTGCGTAGCTTTTCTCTAGCTACAAGTGTTAGTTGTGTTGGGTTTAAATCACGAGGAGTACCCAACTTCTCAGCAAATAATTTGGCAACATCATCTTTGTTTTTGTGCATTGCAGGAGTAACAATATGGTAAGGCGGCTCACCATCTAACTGTTGGATATATTCTCCTAAATCAGTTTCAACGCTTTCAACTCCTATCGACTCTAAATAATGGTTTAAATGAATTTCTTCAGTCACCATACTCTTGCTCTTTACAAGAGTTTTGCAGTTTTTTTCTTTGCAGATTGCTCCTATAAATACTTGTGCTTCTTTCGCATCTATTGCCCAAAGCACTTTTGCCCCACGCTTTGTAATTTCAGTTTCAAATTGTTCTAAATAATTGTCTAAGTTTTCAATGGCACGCCATTTTACATTCTTAGCTTCTTCGCGAGATGACATAAGATTGGAAAACTGCATTTTCCCTAAAGGAACGGTTGCATTGTACTTTCCGATATTAAAATTAATCTTTCTCCTATGTTCTTTATCGGGAGCTTTAATGGTACTCTTAGCTAAAAAGGTTGCAGATGATTTAGACATATCAATTAGTAATTAAAAATGATTGCTCTCTTTACACCAATTCCTTAACCACATTCCAAATTACTTTGGGTTTGCCAAGTGTATAGTAATGCAAAACAGGAACACCAAATGCTTTTAATTCTTTGCTTTGTTGGATAAGCCATTCTGTGCCTATTTGCTCACACTCCGCATCAGTTTTACTTTTCATAATGGCATTACTTAAATCTGTAGGAATATCCACATGAAAAATACGAGGCAAAACAGACAATTGTTTTTTATTCGTAATTGGTTTTAGACCTGGAATAATTGGAATAGTAATACCTAAGTTTCTGCATTCAGCCACAAAGTCGAAAAACTTTTGATTATCAAAAAACATTTGCGTCATTATGTAAGCCGCACCAGCATCTACTTTTTCTTTCATCCTATTCAAATCTATTTCCAAATTAGGTGCTTCAAAATGCTTTTCTGGATAGCCAGCTACACCAGCACAAAACTTGGTTTTTCCACCATTTTTAATATCATCATCAATATAAATTCCATGATTCATATTAATAACTTGTTGCAACAACTCAATTCCTAATTTATGTCCACCTACTTCTGGTTCGAAGCTCGCTTCGTTTTTTGCAGCATCACCACGAAGCACCAACACATTATCAATACCTAAAAAGTCTAAATCAATCAGTGCGTCTTCTGTTTCACGTTTGGTAAAACCTCCACAAATAATATGTGGCACAGCATCTACTTGGTAATGATTCATTATGGCTGCACAAATACCCACTGTTCCGGGGCGTTTGCGTACTTCTACTTTTTCAAAAGTACCATCTACTTTTTTCTTAAACATGGTCTCGCTACGATGGTACGTAACGTTTACCCAACTTGGTTTGAACTCCATTAGGGAGTCTAAATGGTCGTAAAGACTGGTAATTGTTTTGCCTTTTAATGGCGGTAATACTTCAAAAGAGATTAGGGTGTCTTTTGCGGCAGCAATGTGATCTACTATCTTCATATACAATAAAAAATTGCTGCAATTTACATTAGCAAGTTCGTTTACTGAAAATAAAAATACTTTGTGAAGAATATCTGAGGCTTTAGTTAGCTTAGAATAGAACAGTTAGGAACTTACTTTACCCAAAACATACAATTGAGACAAATCAGGAGTAGGACTTCCGCCTAACTTTTCTAATGTAACTGCAAAAACTTCTGCTTTGATGGTGGTTTTAAGTTTACAAACGCCATTGCAATTGCTTATTACCCCTGCATCTATTGGTTTTCCTCCTACTAATGCCCACAATTGGTATTGTTTATTTGCTGGCGGAGTAGGTAAATTGTTGGCATTCACATACACTTCTTTTGATAGCTTATTCCAAAATACAGTAGCTAAAAGAGCTTCTTTTCCGGGCAATCCTTTCATAGATACCTTCACTACATTGGTATCATTTATAATGGATAAACTATTTGTAAGGTCAGTGTATTTTACTTGGTAATTTCTATTATCAGCAGTAAGTGAATTCTTTTCTTTTAATAAGGCAACAACTTGGTTATTTGCTTCTACATATTTACCATAGAAATAAACATTAACTTCAGCACTAACTATTAATAATATAATCGAAGCTGCTGCAACATATTTAAATGGTTGCATTTTACGAACAATAGCTGCTTCTTTTTTAGCTTCTGTTGTAGGAATTTTTTCTTCGATAGTTGGCTCTGATATGTAATTTGCTTTTTCTTCTGCGGCAATGGCATCCATAAAGCGTTGCTTTCCGCTAGGAGCAGGAGCAATGGCATTGGCAAAAGCAGCATTTTCTAATGAAGCCTCAAATGAATCTATAGCCGCTTGCACTTCGGGATACTGCGCCTTCAATTGCAGCAATTCTGCAACTTCTTGCGTATCAGCTAAGCCCAAAACATAGCTTTCTATAATACCACTTGATATGTAAGCTTCAATATTCACTTATTGTTTTATTACTGTTCTTAATTGAATTAATGCGTTTCTTACCCTTGTTTTTACTGTTCCGATAGGAATGTCGAGCAATTTTGAAATTTCATCCTGCGTATATCCTTGAAAATAAGCCAACTCCACTACCGTTTTATGTTCTTCTTTTAAGTTATGCACTACTTTTCTTAAACCAATTTGGTCTATTTGTAAAGCAGAACTTACAAGCGTATCTTGATGCGATTCGCTCATGGAAACATTTTGCTGCGCATTCTGAAATCCTTTGCTGCGCAAGGTATCAATAGAAGTATTGCGTGCAATTTGAACCATCCAAGTGAATAGTCTTCCTTTTGCATCGTCGTAGCTTTCTATTTGTCGCCATATTTTTATAAATACTTCTTGCAATACATCATTAGCCAATTCAAAATCATTCACTACCCCGTTTATTACAGCAAGCAAGGCACCACTATAATTATCATAGAGATAACTATATGCTGATTGATTTCTTTGCTTGAGCAATAAAACCAATTCTGCCTCGCTGTATTTTCTTACGGCTTCCAAATAGTGAAGAGTTTTAATTTCAGATGTTAGAACAAAATACGAGCAAAAAACAATTTTGGTTTTACTCTTTATTCTTTTTTATTAGGCTACCAAGTTTTGGTATGCAGTAGCATCTAATAATGCATCAATTGCAGCAGCATCTTCTACTTCCACTTTTACCATCCAACCTTCTCCATAAGGATCGGTATTTACTAGCTCGGGTTGTTTATCTAATAATGGATTTACTTCTAATACCTTACCTGCAACTGGTAGAAACAAATCGCTTACTGTTTTTACTGCTTCTACAGTTCCAAATATTTCAGCAGCACCTAATGCGCTTCCTACGGTATTGATATCTACAAATACAATATCACCCAATTCGCTTTGGGCAAACTCTGTAATACCAATTGTAGCGATATTGCCATCAACTTTTATCCACTCGTGGTCTTTAGTGTACCTTAATTCAGAAGGAAAATTCATAGTTAAACAATTTTTATTTATGCAAATAAATGCCTTTCAATTTGTTGATAAAAAAGTAAGTGATAGTCGGGAATGGATTAATTCAAAAGTTTCATTTTCATTATCACATTAGCAACGGGTCTGTCACCTGGTTTTGTACGAACCGAAGCAATTTTATCTATCACATCCATACCACTAATCACTTCTCCAAACACAGTATAGTTTTGGTCTAGCTGCGCTGTGCCACCTATTCTTTCGTAAATTTCTTTTTGACCCTTTGTATAATGAAAGTTGGGATTACCGCCTTTATTTATCTGTGCATTAATAGCATTTAACTGGGCAGTATCTGATTTTCTACCTTGCACAATATAAAACTGGCAATTGCTACTAGCTTTTTCAGGATTGCCATCTCTTGCTGCTGCTAAAGCCCCTTTTTTGTGAAAGGCATTTGGCGTAAACTCTGCTGGCACTCTATCTCCGGGAGCAGAACCTCCGCCTAACATTACGCTATCGGGTGCATTTTTGCTTTGAGGGTCTCCACCTTGAATCATAAAATCTTTAATTACACGGTGAAAAAGCAAACTATCGTAAAAACCATCTTTTACTTTACTAATAAAATTGTCTCTGTGCTTAGGAGTTGCATTGTATAGTTTGGCAATCATTACCCCATAATTGGTAGTTATTTCTACCAATCTTTCTACTTCTACAGGAGCTGTAACTGCTTTTTCAGTTACTTCATTTGCTGCTTTTGCTACTACTTTCTTTTTTGCTTGTTGGGCATAAGTAGTGAAAATACTTGCCAGGATAATACTGCTGAGTAATAGTTTTTTCATTTTTATACTTTCTTGTTTTTTACTTAGATAATTAAAATTAATTGATGCTAGAACTAAAAACCATGTTGATCAAAATACAATAGAACATGGTCTTTTATAAAATTATCTTGCTCTACAAAGTGCATGTTGGGCAATTGTTTTAGTTGCTGAAAGTGTGGCCATCCATCCTCATCATTGCCTTGCTTAATGTAATAGCCACTGGGGGATAATACCGTACAAACCGCCACGTGCATTAAATCTTGCTTTTGTTCTTTGGTAAGTTTATCAGAAATAAACCCTGTTTCTTGCATTCCTATTAAAAATAAGATGGCTTCTAAATCAGGCTTTTTATTGAACCGTTCCACCAATTTCGCTTCTAAATTCCACCAACGCTGTTGTAAATCGTCTGTAATGCGCATGGAGCAAATATATACTTGGTAATTGAAAATGTGGTGGAGATGATTTGGGGTTAATACTATTTTCATTCATTTAAAGTGTTCTAGTATTTTGGAAAGTTTTGAGTAAGAATCTCTTATATCTTCTTTTGAATAGCCTCCGCCTTCGTTTGAAAGGTCTCCGCCTTCGTCGGAACGGTCTCCGCCTTTGTCGGAACGGTCTCCGCCTTTGTCGGAACGGTCTCCGCCTTTGTTTGAATGGTCTCCGCCTTCGTTTTAAAGGTCTCGGCCTTTGTTTGAAACGTCTCCGCTTTTGTAGAAAAGCCTCCGCCTTCGTTTGAACGGTCTCTCTCTTCGTTTTAACGGTCTCCGCCTTTGTTTGAAAAGTCTCCGCTTTTGTCGAAAGGCCTCCGCCTTCGTTTGAATGGTCTCCGCCTTCGTTTGAAAGGCTACTATCTTCATTTGAAAGGCTACTATTTTGGTTCAAATGACTAAAACCATTAATCCCTAGGCAAACCCCCAATATCATTCAATTTATAAAAAAAGTTGCCACGAATGCACGAATAATCGCTTTTCATTCGTGCATTCGTGGCTACAAAAAGGATGTATTCCCTAACTAAACGACATTGGGCAAAACCATCAATCCCCCAATGTCATTCAATTTATAAAAAAGTTGCCTCCAATGCACGAATAATCGCTTTTCATTCGTGCATTCGTGGCTACAAAAAGGATGTATTCCCTAACTAAACGACATTGGGCAAAAAATCAATCCCCCCCCAGTGTCATTTAGTTTAGAAATAAAGTTGCCACGAATGCACGAATAATCGCTTTTCATTCGTGCATTCGTGGCTACAAAAAGGATGTATTCCCTAACTAAACGACATGGGCAAAAAATCAATCCCCCCCCCCAATGTCATTTAGTTTAGAAATAAAGTTGCCTCTAATGCACGAATAATCGCTTTTCATTCGTGTATTCGTGGCGAGCAAAAGGAAACAAAACGCTCTATTAATTGGTCTTTAAAAACACCTTTTTTCAAGCTTGATTTTGTATCTAGTTTATATCTAAATAAAAGTAGCCTTTTTTGTTAAAAAAATATTTGTCTGATATCTTAATTATTCCCCTTTATTTTGTGATGAACTAAAATAAAATATATCATGGCACACGTTAATCCTCTTTACAAATGCTCACAACAAAATTTATACATTGCTGCAACTATGGGTTGGGCAAATTACTCAGACAACCAAGTATCTTTTAAAGATTTTAAGGGAAAATATACCCCAGCTTATGGCACAAATGCCCTTGCGGAAATACTAGCTGCAAAAGCATTGCCCGATAGTAGTAGCAGGAATTCTATTCCCGAAACGCTTCGTGATACGCTTGTTCCGTTGGCAGATACTTGCTTGTATAATTGGAACATGTTGAAAAGCTATATTCAAGAAGTTTATGAAGGTGGCACTGAGAAAACAATGATCCGGGCAGCAGGCGGTGATTATTATAAAAAAGCGAGAAAATATGATTGGAGCGAGGTAGATATGATGAACCAAGCCGCTACCTATTTTATTGCTGATCATACAACTGAACTGCAAAAAGGAACCGACAATATGCCCGCTACTTTTGTTGCTAAATATGCTAGTGGCAAAACAGCTTATGATGCGGTATATCAAAAATATTTGAAAGCACAGCAAACAACAGGCGGCGGCACAGATGCTAAAATAACTGCCAACAACAAAGTATATAAAAAGCTAATTGACATGCAAAAAGATGGTCGATTAATTTTTAATACCAATGAAAGCAAAAAAGATTTATTTACGTTCGATACCCTGCTTAGCTTTATTAGTGGCACCGGAACTACTGGTTTTAAATTGTGGGTAAATGATAGTGTAAGCGAATTGCCAATTGCTAATTATAAGGTAAGCATTCAGCCGGGAGATATTACTGAAGTGGGTGCTGCCGATGGAACATTGGAAAAACATTTGTCTGAAAATGTCTATTCATTTACGCTTGAAGCTGCGGGCTATGATGTGTATCGCGATACCATAAGAGTAACCACAGGCACGGTAAGCAGAAAAAAAATTAAGCTAGTAAAACCCATTACATCATAGGTTTTGGTTAGTCTGAAGAAATATTAGACGCCCTGAAATGATTGAATTTCGGGGCGTTTTCGTCTGAATCAGGATTTACGGAATTTGAAGATTATCAGGATTGCAATGCGGTTGAATGATTAAATATCTTAGCAAAGTAAGCGGAGTGTGTGGTAGGCATTGGAGATTTAAGGGAGTGACTGGGAGTAGCTGGGATTAGAAATCCCGTTTTATCTGTTTATGCGAGATACGCTACGCTAACATCTAGCTCAGCTAGAACGAATTTTTACTATCGCATGGCCCCTTATCTATGCCTTACAGTTACTCCCACTCCCAAATTATCTTGTTTCTCAATGGGAAATTAAGTAACAATTATGAATAGTTCAGAGACCTGCTCGAGTGGAGAAAAATAAAATTATCAATAATAAAAAAATGCATCTAATATTGACAGTGATATTAAATGTATTGTCAGGAATAATTTTATAGTTAATAATTACGACTAAATGAAAAATAAAATTGAAGAGAAGTTTACTTTATTCCAAGTTGTTATTGTAGTACTATCAGTATACGTTCTTGTTTCTCTTATTATATCTACGTTTTTTAATTTATCAATTGAAATAAAACAACTTCTTGATTACGTTGACAATTTAATATGTATTATTTTTCTAATTGATTTTTGTATCCGTTTTTTTAAGTCAGACAATAAGTTGAAGTTTATGAAATGGGGTTGGATAGATTTAATATCCAGTATTCCAACCTTAGATATGTTTAGAGTAGGTAGACTGCTTAGATTAGTAAGAATATTAAGAATATTAAGAGCCTTCCGTTCGACAAAAGTTTTGTTGAGATTTGTATTTAAGAAAAAAGCACACGGTGCTTTTACAACTGCAAGTATTTTTGCGGTTCTTATCCTAATATTTTCATCTATTGCAATTCTTCAAGTTGAAACCACAGAAAATGGGAATATTAAATCTGCAGAAGACGCTTTATGGTGGGCATTTACAACAATTACTACTGTTGGATATGGTGACAAATTCCCGGTAACAACAGAAGGCAGAATAATTGGAGTTATTTTAATGACAGCAGGTGTTGGACTGTTTGGGGTTTTTACAGGATTTATAGCATCGTGGTTTGTTGAAGAACATAAAAGGGAAGATGATGAAGATGAAGAGGTGAAAGAATAAAAATTTAGAATTAGGATAGCAGCCAACATTGGAGAAATATCCCTAGTGAGGGCTTGTAGCTAGTACATCCTTTTTTTATGATACTTATATTATTCATTGCTACTTGATATATGAAGTTGATAATTTCAGAATGGTAACAATAATATTACCTTAGCTTTAATCTATTTGCATTAGCAATTTATACTTACACCTAAGCGAACTTTACGAGATACTTTTATTTTAAAACATAAAATATAGTTAAAGGGCAAGCTCTCTGAATTTAATTTGAGGAAAAGATTAAAAATAAAAAATACATTACATGAATATTTTGAGACAAGTAATTAGGCGTATTTTGGTAAGAAATGTAGATAATGCGGTTTCTACAATAGGAAGAAATCTTTTAGTTGAAATCACAGAATATTCCCCAAATTTACCTTCAATAAAACGTCTGATATTTAACCTTCTTTCAGTTACGTTTATTAATTACTTACTTATAAATCTCTTTATAGTATTAGATTTAGTTGGGTTAGCCTTGCTAACTCCATTATTTTTTATTTCCACAATTATTCGTCCTATTTTCCGAAATCGCATTTATGGTAGAAAACAAGTGGGAATTGAAGTAACTGACAGAAGATATAAAACTGGAACTAAAACCGTAGGTTATAAGTTTACAAAAGATAAAGATGTAATAATTGAATTCACGCAAACCCAAAAAAAAATATCGAAAGTTGAAGGTATATTAAAACTCTTGGCATTTATAGCCCTAGCTACAATTCCTTATAAAAAAATAAACTCAAAAGAATTTAAAGTTAAATTACTAAAAACAGAAGAAATTTTAAGCAAATTTGAATTAGGTGATACATTAATTGCTAATCAAAAATATTCTTCAACGAACGTGTTTATCAAGGTCAAGGAAAAAAAGAAATATTCAAAAGGATATGATATATCCTTTGAAGAGGTTTATACAGATAGTTCAAAGTATCTTGGACTATTTGTAAAATTAGATAGTATAACTGATGGAACGATTAACAAGAAATATATTTCTTATATCCCTTTTCACAAGAAAGAATTTGATAAAAAACTGATTGAATCTCAAAAAAGGATTGATACATTATTTTATATAAATTGTGAAGATGGGACAATAACTGAAAGTAATTTGCCATAGTAGCTAATAGCGTGCATTCTAGGTAGCGCAATCATTTTGCTCGTGAACATCGAGTAGGTCATCTGAAATAGCATGGGATAATTTAGGAGTGAGTTATATAAGATTAGGAGAATTGGATAAAGCAATATATGCCTATAAAAAATCTATTGCAATTGACCCTTATAGCACTACCCCATTGCAAAACATTGCAATGGTATATCAACATGAAAAGGAATGCCAGTTGGCTATAATAGCTTGTGTCAAGTTAGCATAACTAGTCTACTTAGCGAAATGTTATCCCTGCGCGTCTTGTAATTAAGATAAGAAGATTTTTAAGATCCCCCCTACTCCACCAAATACCCCAACTCCTTCATTCTGCTTTTAAACTTGGCTAGGTTTTCATTTTTTACGAGCAGATTAAAACCTTCTGCTTTTAAAATCAGTTGTTTCAATACAGCATCCTGTGCCACAATCCTATGCAAGTCTTTGTTTTCTACAGGAAGCGTATAGGTTTGAACAGTTGTATTAATCAACACACTACTTGCATTTACTACTAGTTGTTTTAAAAACTGCTCCCAAATAGTTGGAATAGAAGAATTAATTGTTTTCTTAAAACGAGCAATTTTATTTTCTATGTCTTTTTTGTTTCTACATTCTTTCAGAAAAGTTTGTGCAGTTACTTTATATCGGGTTTTACCAAGCTTTTCACTGTAGGGGTTTAGCATTACATCTACCACACTCATATTCCCCTGTGCTACAATAATGAGGGAGTCTGTAGAAAGGGTAAGCTTGTTAGTATCAACCGGTGATAAGCTTTCATATTTATCCGTAATTCCTAAAATAAATGCCCCTAAAGCAGTAAGTCTAAAATGGGTTAATCCATCATAATTACTGAAATAAGTAGTGCCATGAATATTGGTATCTATATTATTATACGCTATCTCTACCATTCCTAAAGAGGCATACAAAAAGATAGTTGCTTTTACAAATGGAATTTTGAGAAAATTATCTGCATCTCTCCTATGTGATAAATAATTTTTATCTACAAAATCTTTGTATCGCTCATCATAATAAAGTTTAGATATGGAAGTACTAGATATTGGCAATATTAATAAGGAGCGAATACTAAAAAGCTCTATAAAATTGTTGATGTCAATCCATTTACCTATCGAATCACTTCCAATTTCTTTTAGTACGCTCTTAATATGGTTTTGACATTCAGGATTAAAATCATAATTCCCTAAATGCCCCCATCCTTTCAAACTGGTTAGTAGAAAACTAACTGTATGAACTTTCAAATAAAACTTGGTATATATTTTTTTTAAAATGTCTAGGTTTTGGCTATCTAAATCTTCGTGCTTAAACCCATATAAAATAGCAGCTAGTATATAGCACCTTATTTTGTCAACCCCTTCTTGTTCTTTGGGATACAACTCAGCAATGCCACACATTTTCTGCATCTTCCCCAATGTAGATTCAGATGGTTTGCCATTTGCATTGTACTTTATACTTCCTTGTAAATAGTAAGTTAACAATTGAGGTATTTCATCAAAAACATTGTTTTCAAGCGATAAGGTATAGTCTGCTTTTGGTGGCGTATCTTCAAAAACAATCTGAAAGGTTTTAGGCTTTGGAATGTATTGCTGTAATATTTTTTTAATAACTGGTTGAATAGAAAAAGAGTGATAATACACTTCTTTATTGGCTTGAAAACTCCAACTTTTTGATGATTCTCGCTTAAAAATTCCAAACTCTGACTTTATGTACAAATGCACATTCCAAGAGTCTATCCTTTGCTTTGGGTCAAATTCATTGTTATAAACAGAAATGGAATATTTGTTTTCTATTTCTTCATTGGTAATACTTTCTCGCCAAGTAAGCCAAGCTATTATTTCAGGTATTGGCTGAGGCAGCGTAGAAAGAAACTTATAAAAAATCACTCCATCAGCAAATACCGAGAAAGTAATGCTGAGCACTTCTACTTTATTAAATGTTTTTTTATTTGCTAACAACTGAGCAATCTTATTCAGATTGGCATCTTTCGTATCCTTAAATAAATTAGCAGCATTTTCACTGTAAAACTTCTTCACCCACTTGAAATACCCGTTTTCTAAGGACTCTTTTGTTAAACCCGACTCTAATTCTGTAAGCGTTTCTATACTTAACATGCAATTAATTTAAACTCCTAACATAAATTGAATATCCTCTTCACTAATATTTTTTAGCGAAGCACTATCTGCCGAAATGATATTGTTAAATATCTCAGATTTTTGTTCTTGCAGTAGCAATATCTTTTCTTCAATGGTATCTTGTGTAATCATTTTATAAGTCAATACCGTTTTCTGTTGACCAATTCTATGTGCTCTATCTACTGCTTGGTTTTCGGCAGCTTTGTTCCACCAAGGATCGAAAATGAATACCATATCTGCAGCAGTAAGGTTCAATCCTGTACCACCTGTTTTAAGTGTAAGAATAAATACTTTGCAATTGCTTTCATTTTGAAAACGATCTACCAATTGCTGTCTATTATTCGTTGAACCACTAATGCTTACATACTCAATACCTTGTTCATCTAGCTTTTCTCCAATCAATTCTATTGCTTGCAAGTAATTTACAAATACCAATGCTTTGTGCTTATTGGCAATGGCATCTAATAATTGTTCCATAAGCATTTCTATTTTGGGCGATGCAATAGCACCATTGCTCATTCCTTCCGGAGTAGATGCCAATTGCCTCAATTCATTCAATGCTTGGAAAACAAAGAATTGGGTATTCTGAATACCTCTTATGGCCACTTGTTGTTGAATGGCTTCTTGATAATATTGTCTGCGCTGTTCATACAATTTGCGTTGTGCATCGCTCATTTCTACATACAATACTTGCTCTATTTTATCAGGCAATTCTGTAAGTACATCTTTCTTAAGTCTTCTTAAAATAAATGGATATATCTTCTTTCTTAAATCAGCTGTGATGTCCTTATCGTTATTTCTTTGAATGGGCGATAAATATTGCTGATTAAAATTCTCAAAACTTCCAAACATGGATGGATTTAAAAACCGAAACAATGCATAGAGTTCTCCCAAATTATTTTCTATCGGTGTACCACTCAAAGCCAATCTATGTTTTGCTTGTAACAACATTACAGCACGAGAAACCTGAGAACTAAGGTTTTTAATATTTTGAGATTCATCGAGAATTACATATTGAAACTCTTTGTCTTTTAATATTTCAATATCATTTCTTACTGTGGGGTAAGTAGCTAATAAGATATTATGCTCCATCGCCTCTTCAATATCTCTACCCCCTGCATGATATACATAGAATGTTATTTGAGGGGTAAATCTTTTCAGCTCTTTTTCCCAATTAAACAACAAGCTTTTGGGCATTACGATTAATGTTGGTGTAGATTGTTCAGGATAAATAGTAGCAAGCAAGGCAATGGTTTGCAAGGTTTTTCCCAATCCCATATCATCTGCCAAACATCCTCCTAGGTTTACACTTTCCAAATATTTCAACCAATGAAAACCCTGCTCTTGGTATGGACGAAGTGTGGCATTTAGTGCTGGTAATTTTGCTTTTTGTTTGTGAATAGTATTAAACCCTTCAAATATTTCTCTCGATTTTTGGAAAGAACTATTGGCAAGTTTTTCCTCCATAAGTTCTTCTACCAATGGCAAATCGAAGAAAGAAACCTGCACATTCTTTTTTTCTTTGGTGAAAAGCCTTTGCAATTTCTGCATATAGCTTTCATTCACCAAAGCATGTGTTCCGTCGTTCAAAAGAATATACTTGTTCTTGGTATATTGTTGCAAGGCATCAAAAAGAGAAAATTGCTCATTATTAAAATGCAAACTCGCCTCTCCTTCTAAGAAATCTATTCCGTGGCTAAGTCGCAATTCTAAGCGAGGCTTGATGGTGCTGATTTTATAACTCTTCAAGTTTTCAGCACCCATTATTTTATAGGTGGATAATAAGTTGGGCAAATCGCTATGAATAAAACTAGAAGCTATTTCTTTTGGAATGATGAACAAATCGTTTTCTAGAATTATCTCTTCATCTTTTTCTTTTTTCGAGAAATGTTTTTGCAATAGTTTCTCAACCGATTTTACAGCCACATCATTGTTTTCCTGTTCTATTTCTTTTACCTCAATCAATTGTTCCAAATCGTTGATAGAAGCAAAATAACTCAGTTCATAATCACTCAATAAACTAGTTTCAATGCCAGGCAATACTTGCGATACACGCATGTACAGTGCATCATCAATGTCCACTTTTTCAAACAGCAGCACAGGAGAGGTTTTAATTGGCTCTTTGGAATGCACTACTGTATAATCTTCATATACCAATTCAATATTCTTGGTAAAGGAAAAAAAGATAGAGAGAAACTTAGCAAGGTCATTTGTTTTTACAAGCGTATTGAAAAAAGTAAGTGCTTTGAAATTAGTACCTACAGGAGCAATTTCTATAATTGAGTCGTTTACAAAAAGATGGTTCTCGTTTATAAATTTAAAATCGCTGTAGACTAAATCATTATGTGAAAGCACCAATGCTGCTGTGCAATTTTGTTCATCCTCCAATTGAGTTACTACTAGTTTCAGAATACCAGTACCAGATGGAGACTTAATTGTTTTTCCTGCTTCAGTAATAAATTGATTGGTTTGAAGCAGTAATTCAATAAGAAAATCATTTTCATGTAAGTAAACTTCATTCGTAGGATGCTCCCAATCAATAATAAAATCTGCTCTTTCATGAATGTTTTGAACAGATTTCAGTATGGTTCTCACCACACCACTATACTGTTGATAATCCGCTTCAATTATTTTTCCCTTATCATTTCTTACTTGTATATAGGCCCCAATAGAATCAAATAGCAAACAAAAGTGAATGTTCACCACTTTTCCCGAACCTATAGTAGTAGATTGTCTCTCTTTTTTAAAAACGTCAAATACTGATTTTTCTGCCATAATTTCCAAAAATAGTGTTTAGTATAAAAAAGGGGGTTTATTCGTTTTAGATGTGTAAAAATTTTTGTTACTAATCACCGCATAATTATTTACCACATAGGCACATAGACACATAGACACATAGAAAATCAGAAATAATGTATTATCAAAAGGCAAAATAGAAATGATAGAAATGTAACTTTTAATTTTAACTCTATATTGTTTATTAACAAAACAGATAGTTATAGGTAGTTATTTATAAAAAGAACAGATAACTATGTGTCTATGTGCCTATGTGGTGAGTAGTAACAAATTTTTTAATAGTTCCTCTGGCGCTAGTGTTCAGCGTCAGCTGGTCACTAGCGCCAACAAAATAAGCCAGTTTGTAACTGGTAATCGCTCTAAACCTCTCCATCAATCTTCTACGTAACACCCCTTTAGGGGATGGGGGCAGGACACAGGGGGCTTGGGCGCATCCCTTCGGGTCGGGCTTTCCATTTCAATCTTTTTGCCCTGCGGGACAAAAAGGATTTCCATTGCAATCCCTTGCGCTTTTACACACTAAATAATCCTGAACTGCTTTTCAAAAAACCTGAACTGGCACACCAAAATGTCGAACTGCCACTCGGAAAACCTGAACTGTCATACGGAAAACCTGAACTGCTATGCAGAAAACCTGAACTGTCAGTACAAAATGCCGAACTGTCATGCGGAAAACCTGAACTGTCAGTGCAAAATGTCGAACTGTCACTCGGAAAACCTGAACTGCTATGCAGAAAACCTGAACTACTATTCTAAAAGTCTGAACTACCTCGCCAAAATATTGAAACCAATTATCGAAAGCCAAATCAGCCTACATCAATTGCTAAAATGTCATTCTTGTAACCCAAAATAAACCTCTTAAACCAATTTACGGTTTATCAGAAACCAATTCTTAAAAACTAAATACTATTAATCTTTTCAAATCATTTAATTATTGATTAAGATTTAGCTAATTTTATCACCGCTTGTTATTATTCACATATATAATTTCTAACGATTATGCTACAAAATGAAGAAGTAAAAACAAATACAACCCAACCAGAAAACGAACTTGTTGGTGGCGGATGGCTCATTAGCGAAACCCATTTCAGTCAAACCTTTTTCCCCGAAGACTTTTCAGATGAACAGAAAATGGTGCTAGAAATGTGTCACCAATTCATTGAAAATGAAATCACACCCATCCTTCCCCAAATTGATAGTTTAGAACCCGGTCTCATGCCAAGCTTAATAGAGAAAGCAGGCAATCAAGGGCTACTCGGCGTTTCAATACCAGAAAAACTAGGAGGACTAGGAAAAGATTTCATCACCTCTACATTAGTCAGCGAAGGTTTGGGCAGTGGCTTTTCTTTTAGTGTAGCTGCTTCTGCACATGTAGGCATTGGCACACTCCCAATTCTTTATTTTGGCAATCAATTTCAAAAAGAAAAATACATTCCAAAGCTAGCATCAGGCGAATGGAAAGGCTCTTATGGTTTAACAGAACCCAATAGCGGCAGCGATGCCTTAAGCATAAAAACCATAGCAACTTTAGATTCAGATGGAAAGCATTACCTCTTAAACGGACAAAAATGTTGGATTACCAATGGAGGCTTTGCAGATATTTTTACTGTTTTCGCTAAAATAGATGGCGATAAGTTCACCGCCTTTATTATTGAAAAAGATTTCAATGGCTTTACTAAAGGATTAGAAGAACATAAAATGGGCATTAAAGGCTCTTCTACAGTTCAATTATATTTTCAAGATTGCAAAGTTCCCGTAGAAAATGTTCTAGGAGAAATAGGAAGAGGTCATATAATAGCTTTTAATATTTTAAATATTGGTCGATTAAAATTAAATGCTGCAGCATTAGGCGGTGCAAAGAAAGTAGCCAACATAGCAATAAATTATGCCAATCACAGAGAACAATTCAAAACCGCTATTTCAAATTTCGGAGCCATACAATATAAGTTGGCAGAAATGGCAATTAAAATTTGGATTGCAGAAAGTGCTTTGTATCGCTCAGCATACTTAATCAATCAAAAAGAAATTGCTTTACAATCAATTGGTTTAGATGAAGGAAAAGCATTATTAGGTGCCGCCGAAGAATTTGCAATAGAATGTGCCATCTTAAAAGTATTTGGCAGTGAAGTATTAGATTATGTGGTAGATGAAGCTGTTCAAATTCATGGAGGAAATGGCTTCAGTGAAGAATATGCAGTTAGTAGAGCCTACAGAGATAGCCGCATCAATAGAATATTCGAAGGTACTAATGAAATCAATCGCTTATTAGTAGTAGATATGCTCATTAAAAAAGCCATGAAAGGAAAGCTAGACCTAATGAAAGCAGCCATAAATGTTCAAAAAGAACTTTTAAGCATTTCTAACGAGGATATTAATGATAACGAGACATTAAAAAATGAAAAAAAGCAAATCAAAAATTTCAAAAAAGCCATTTTATTAGTAGCAGGTACAGCCGTAAACAAATTAAACACGAACTTAGAAAAAGAACAAGAAGTAGTTATGAATATTGCTGACATGATAATTGAAACATATCATGCAGAAAGTGCTTTAATGCGTTTAGAAAAACTAAAAGAAAATAAAGAGAACTTATCAACAGTAGTTTTTGAAGATATTTTTCATACATATATATATGATGCTTCATTCAGAATAAACAAAGCTGGCGTAGATGCATTAAATAGTTTCATTGAAGGAGATGAATTAAGAATGCTTTTAGTTGGATTAAAAAGATTTACACAAAATACTCCATTTAATATAAAATCAGCACGAAGAAGAATAGCAAATGCGCTAATCACTAAAAATACTTACTTTGACTAGATAAATTTTTATCATAAAAGTGAATAGTATGTAAATAAATTGTTACTAAATCTTTACAAAATGATTTTAAATCAAAACTTTCTTTAGAATTTTCTTTCATTTTTTGGGGATGATTAGGTTTAAATGCAAATACTCCTATATTCGCAACGGGCAAAAAAATTTTAATTAAAAGAATCTACGTTATAAAACGTTAAAAAAAAGCTTATGCAAATGTTAAGAGGTGTAAGAAATTTTATGTTGGCAGTAACTGCAATAAGCGGTTTCTACTCATGTAAACCGGCAAAAGAAAAATCTACTGCTACAGGTATGGTTTACAACGACAAGTTGTATGGAGGTTTTGCGGTTGCTAAACCAAAAGACATTAAAACTGCTCCAGGATTGGTGTTTGTTCAAGGCGGTACATTTTCAATGGGTGCTACTGAAGAGGATGTAATGGCTGATTGGAACAACATTCAAAGAAGAGTAACAGTAAACTCCTTTTTTGTTGACAAAACTGAAGTTGCAAACGTTCATTATCGTGAATATTTATACTGGTTAGAACATACTTTTACAGATACTCCTAAGTATAATGCAGTACTATCAGGTGCTCGTCCAGATACATTAGTTTGGAGAAGTGCTTTGTCTTACAATGAGCCTTATGTAGAGTATTATTTCCGTCACCCTTCTTACAATTATTATCCAGTTGTAGGTGTAAGTTGGAGACAAGCTTATGACTTCTGTCTTTGGAGAACGGATAGAGTTAATGAATATGAATTAACAAGAACTGGATATATTGATTCCAAAGCTAGCGCTAAAGGTCAATTTGGACAAAATGAAGATAATTTTAATACGAAGAGTTATTTGCTTGGTGAATATCAAATTAAGAAATTAGGAAAGATGGCAAAATCTACTTCTAATCCATTAAAAGATGATAAAGGAAAACCAAGATTGCCTCGTTTTGAAGATGGTATTCTTTTCGCAGATTATCGTTTACCAACTGAAGCAGAATGGGAATATGCTGCTTATGGTTATATAGCTGAAAATCCACAAAGAAAACCTTCTAAAAATCAACGTGGTGAGGAAAACATTCAAAACAAGCAAATTTTTTCCTGGAAAAATGACGGTTATTCTAGTCTAAGAAATCCTAAGGATGGTGCTTTCCAAGGTGCTTTCTTAGCAAATTTCAAACGTGGAAGTGGTGATAATATGGGTGTTGCTGGTGGTTTAAATGATAATGCTGCTATTACTGCTGATGTTACTACTTATTTGCCTAATGGCTATGGTTTATACAATATGAGTGGTAATGTAAGTGAGTGGGTTGCTGACGTTTACAGACCTCTAACAAGTATTGAAGCTGATGACTTCAATCCAATTCGTGGTAACGTATTTAAAAGCGTTGATATGAGTTCTGGATTAGGTAATCTTAGAGATAGCGTTGGTAGAATCAAAATGAAATTAGAATCAGATTCTTTATTGAAAGATAGAAGAAACTATCAAAAAGCTTATGCTATCAATCACATGGATGGTGACAGTACAAGTCAAGTTGGATATGGATATGGATCAACAACTTTAATCTCTGATAAATCAAGAGTTATTAAAGGTGGTAGCTGGAATGATAGACCTTATTGGTTAAGTCCAGGAACTAGAAGATTCTTAGAAGAAGACCAAAGTAGTAGTACAGTAGGTTTCCGTTGTGCAATGACACATTATGGTGCTTCTGAAGATTTAAAAGGTAGTACTAGAACGGGGAATGTATTCCCTAACAGGAAAACAAGAAGATAATTTTAAACACCTAATATTTTTCAAACGTCACTTAAATTGGATTTTAAGTGACGTTTTTTTTTATATTAATTGAGAGAATTTAAGTATGACTATTTTATGAAAAAAATTACAATTGAAGATCTATATCAAGTGTATGTTTTAAATCCAACCATTCAAACAGATACTCGAAAGCTAAAAAAGAATGAACTTTATTTTGCTTTAAAAGGAGAAAACTTCAATGGTAATCTTTTCGTAAAGCAAGCATTAGAAATTGGAGCAGCATTTGCCATAGTTGACGAAAATCCAAATATTGAGGATAATAGAATTTTAGTTGTTGATGATGTGTTAGTAACATTACAAGAATTGGCTAAGCATCATCGAAACCAATTAAATATTCCCGTAATGGCTATAACAGGAAGTAACGGAAAAACTACAACCAAAGAATTAATAAATGAAGTTTTGAAAACACAATTCAAAACATACACAACTGAAGGGAATTTGAATAACCATATTGGTATTCCATTAACAATTTTAAAGATTAAAAATGATGCTGAAATTGCAGTTGTAGAAATGGGTGCAAATCATCAAAAAGAAATTGAAGCCTATTGTACATATACACTACCCACTCATGGCTTAATTACCAATTGCGGTAAAGCGCATTTGGAAGGGTTTGGAGGTGAAATGGGAGTGAGAAAAGGTAAAGGAGAGTTGTTTGATTTTCTTCGTGATACTGATGGAACTGCATTTGTTAATTGGAGTTTAGATTATTTACACCAAATGAGTGAAGGGATTAATAACATTGTGAAATTTGCTTCAAAAGACACATCTGTTTGCGGTGATATACTAGCTTCAACACCATTTTTGCATTTATCAATAGATAGTAGTAAAGAACTTGCACATGTAAAAACACAATTAGTAGGGGATTATAATTTTAATAATGTATTAAGTGCAATAGCTATTGGAAAGTATTTCAACATACCTGATTCCAAAATTAAATATGCAATTGAAAACTATTCGCCAACAAATAATCGTTCTCAGTTAATTGAAAAAGAAAGTAATTCAATAATATTAGATGCTTACAATGCTAATCCAACTAGTATGAAAGCCGCTATTGAAAATTTTTCCAAATTTGATGTTGACAAAAAAATATTGTTAATTGGAGGCATGATGGAGTTGGGTGAGGAAAGTATTCAAGAACACCAGATAATAGTTGATTTAATTAACCAATTCCAATGGGATTATGTAGGACTAATTGGTGGACATTTTAACAAGGTTAATCACACATTTCAATATTTCAGAAATTCTGTGGAAGCTAAAGAATGGTATAAAGAAGCTAATATACAAAATGCACATATTCTTATTAAAGGCTCAAGAAGTATGAAAATGGAAACTATTTTAGAAGCTTAAACCTTGTTATTCTAACTATATTCACATAGAGTAAAGTTCCTGTTAGGGATGACTCTTTAATTTTTAGTTTATTAATAATAAATGTTTTTTATTTAGTTAGCCTACTGAACTAGAAGCGGGGTATTATTATGGCACTATCTATATAAGCCATTGTCTTACAGTTGCAATTTCAAGTGTTTCCTGTGTAATATGGTATGTATTGTTTGGATTTGAGTGGAAGGTAATCGAACAATTTGGCGATTACCAGAACACATGAATAATTGGGAAGCTTAATTTTTAACAAGCGATTCTTTTAAAATGGAAAGCAATTGTTTATTTACAGTTTCAAAATCTGAATAACCATTGCAGACTAAATAAAATTTACTTTCTTCCGTCTGCAATAAAACTGTAGGATAGCCACTAACGTTTAATTGTTTACATAACTGAAATTCATACGTTGCCTTTTCTCTATAATTTTTATCATGAAGTTTTTCATAAAATTCACGGTGCTCAATTTTATAAAGATCTAGTAAGTACCTATATGATTCATCATCTGTTAGGTCTCTTCCTTCAAGAAATAAACTTCGTTGCAAAGCAATAGCAATTTCTATTTGTTTTTCGGGATAATATTCTTTAAAAATACATAGGGCAATAGAAGGTTTTTCACTACTTGGAAACCAATCACTTAAATCAGGTTGATTGATATGCCATAAATAATCTTCACCAAATTTAGCCTTAGTAGATGCATCAACAGAAATATATTCAGACTTTTTATAATCAGCAATAGTTGAAATATGTACTGGTTTATTTGGCAATATCATTCCACCACTCAATACTTCTATTTGTAAATATTTGGAATAATCTTCATCAATTTTCTTTATGATGTCACTAAATCCATAACACCAACCACAATAAGCATCATAACAATAAATTAAAATAGGATTAAACATAGTGTAAATATTAAAGATACTTTGGTGACTAATTGTGTTTGAAAAATAATTTTTCAGCGTTTATTGTTGTTTGCATCGCAACGCTTTCATCTTTTATTTCTTTGATTTCTGCTATTTTATTTACAATGTATTTTAAGTAACTACTCTCATTTCTTTTTCCCCTGAAAGGAACAGGTGGTAAATAGGGTGCATCGGTTTCTAATAACAAATAGTCTAATGGAATTTCTTTAATAGTATCTACTAACCCAGAATTTTTATATGTAATTACACCACCTATTCCTAACAAAAACCCCATTGAAATTATTTGTCTAGCACTTTCTATACTCCCACTGAAGCAATGGAATACACCTTTTAGTCCCCTTTTTGCAAACGGTTTTACCATTTCAATTGTTTCTTGCATAGCATTTCTAGTGTGAATTACAATAGGATAATCTTTTGATAGTGCCCATTCCATTTGTAAGTTAAAAGCTATCTTTTGTTCATTAATAAAAGTTTTATCCCAATAATAATCAAGACCAATTTCACCAATAGCAATAAATTTTCTTTTTTCTAGTTGGCTTTGCACAATTGCTAATTCACTTTCATAATTTTCTTTAGCATAGCAAGGATGTAATCCAATCATAGCAAAACATTCATTTGGGTATTCTTCTTCCAATTTAAGCATTGACTCTAAACTAGAACTATCTATTGCAGGTAATAAAAATTTATTTACACCTATTGCTTTAGCTTGATTTATTACTTCAATAATGTCCTCTTTAAATTCTTCCCCATATAAATGGCAGTGTGTATCAATCATTGTCATCTTGCAATTATAAAATATTTATTAGGGTTTGCACAATAAAAAATAAAAGGGACATGCAAAATAAAACAAACTCATTATCCGTTTTAAGAGAAAGATATTAACTCAAAAATACAGAACAATTCAAACTGAATTTTTAGTTTGAATTTTAAAAGTTGTTTTCATAGGGTACGGATTATAACAGGCTAGGGTGTCTACCTCTGCCTTCTTTTTTAAATTCCAACTTTACTTTATATAGGATTTTCATTCTATACTTTAACTATTAGATTTACTAAAATAAAAAAGGAGTGTGCTATTTAAGCAGACTCCTTTTTTATTTTAACTTAAAATACTTAATTATTCTTTAACAATTTTCAGTGTATTTGCACTCGTAGAGGTATTCAATTTAACCATATAAACTCCTTTACTCCAACTTGCAGATTCAATAGTGAATTGATTTGTTAACATCACTGAATTTCTGTAAATAATTTTGCCACTTGCATTAGCAATGGTAATATCTGTTTTTTCAGAAGCAATATTGTTTTTCTCAATAACAATTTTATCTGAAATAGGATTTGGATGAATGCTGTAAACTTTCTTAGTGTCTTCTACTGTAATTACAATTACTTGACTATAAGCATATTTATTATCAACATCCGTTTGTTTTAAACGATAGTAATATTTATTTCCAGCATCAATTTTTGCATCAGTAAAAATATAACTTGAACCTGATGAAATGTTGGTAGCATTTACCCAACCAATTTGTTGAAAGCTTACACCATCAATACTACGTTCAACTGCAAAACCTTTATTATTAAGTTCTTGAGCAGTTTTCCAATTTAGTTTTACTGTATTCTCTACTAAATTACCATTAAATTCTACCAATTTAACTGGTAAAACAATTGCTGTATCAAGCAAAGTAAAACTACCTAATCCTGTGAAAGTTGCGGCATATAAGATATAACCTTGATTAGCAGTACTATCAATAACAACGGTAGGAACTATTGTAGTATTTGAATTATCTAGCGTGCCAAATCTATCAACCCCATCAGCAATATGTGCGATATACAAATTGTTTTTATTTGCTCCAAAAGCACTCACTTCAGCTGCTGTTAAATAAAACCCAACTTTATATTGCACTGAATTATTAATAGTAGAATCAGATAATATGAAAAATTTACTAGTACGATTGTAATTTAAACCGTTGACAGTAATAATCTTTTTAGTATTTCCAGATTCTACAACAGAAACTTTAAATGCTTGTATATCAGAAGTAGTAGAATCTATTAATGCAGCAATAGCATTTCCTTTAGTGCTTTTGAATTGATTGTATGAACTCATTGGCACTTTAAAAGTATAGCTAGAAGATATAGAGGTCTCAACAGGGAATGGTGTTGCAGTAAAAACTACATCATCTAAATTAAAACCAGGATTTCCGCCACCAGTACTTGTACCAGTTTCCCAATAAAAATAAACTCTAAAGCGTTGATTGTTCATGTCGCTACTAGGAGTTAAAGTAGGTGCGCCAGTTAGAGTAGCAGTCGTTCCATTATAAGGACCATATCCTGCAGTGCCTGATGTTGAACCAAAGAAATTTAAAGCTTTTGTAGTATCATAAGCTACTCTATACACCGTATAAGCATCATCTGCACCTGCTAGACCTCTTACTTTATATTTAAACTTCAAATTGCCTAATGCTTTTACATTTTGACCACTGATAGTTGGTGTTGCAATAATAGCTACACCAGAAACACCTTTAGTGTACGTAATTGGCTTAGTGGTAATATTATTAGATATATAAGCACACTGTCCTGTTCCACCTGCTGAACCTTTAGTTCCAATTACAAACTGATTAGGATAACCAGTTGAAGAAGCAGTTGCCCAACGAGCAGGTAATGTGCCGCCGATTGTACCAAAATTTTCATTTAAGATATTAATTTGGTTTTGACCTACAATAAAATTATCATCATCCATAATGGTAAGCAATAAAGCTTGAGCACCAGTAGCATACTCTAAACCAGAGCCATTAATATTGAAAGTAAGTAGAATGTTTCTATCACCATCCACTTTTGCATTATCATATATTCTTAACTTAATTGCCTTAGTTGCATCACCTGTTTTAAAAGAAATAGTAGGATTTAAAATATCATAATCTTCGCCTTGAACAGCTGTTCCACTAGAATTGACAGATACAGTAGTTATGCTATCTAAAGCTCCACCATCTACATTTAAAACGACATTTACATCATGGTATCTAAATGAAGTACCACTAACACCAGTTTCTAGGAAAGTAAGTGCTCCAGCACATTCCGCAAAAGCTAAAGAATCTGTTCCAGTGACATCATACATTGCTGTTCCACTACTAGATAATGTTTTTCTTCTTGGGCTATTGAGCATTACCGTTTGTATTCTATCAACTTGCAAAGCAGTAAAAGTGTTTAATTGATGGTCATCGGAATAATCCATATAGTTTTCAAACATTTGATCTGCAGTTTTACAAGCAGAATCTGGATTAGGATGCGTAAACGTACCATAATGTGGATTACTAGATGGAGGAGTATCAGCTACATAGTCAGTACCACAAGCAGGTTGGCTATCACCCCAAATATGACGAAGACCGAAGAAGTGGCCTAATTCATGGGTTAATGTTTTACCTAGATTATATGTATTCGACCCACAACCACCACCAGGAGAGAATACACTTCCTACAGTAGAAGGATCTACAATAACACCTGCTGTAGTAGCGGTTTCGCCCCCTGTTAACCCTGTAAGACCAGAACTTGTAGGGAATGTAGCTAGACCTAATATACCTCCACTCATTGGAGCAATCCAAATATTGATGTATTTGGTAGGATCCCAAATTGTAGTAGGTTTGATTGTACTATTAATATAAGAGGTAGCCCATGGTTGTGCTGTCCAGCCTTTTGCTGTAGCATCTATACGATCAATACCAGGTTCTGCTAAAACAGTTCCTGTAGGAGAAGTAGTTGCCATAGCAAATTGCAAACCTGTGTTTGTAGCTACTGCATAACTACTGCTAGAAAGATTTGCATAGTCTTTATTTAATTGTAAAATATTCGCATTGATAAGCGCTTGACTAACATTAGTCCCATCTCCTACTGCTTCACCACTATTAATTACGTGGAATACAATAGCCATTTTATAAGGTTTAACTGGCAAAATGGAACTGGTAGATTTGTGAATTTGGATTAGTGGTTGTAACCATGCTTCAAACTCGGCATCGGTTTCTAGACTTGGATTTTGTTTTCTTAGTTCAGCCAAGTATTCAGCTGTATAGCATCTTACTTTAGGCTTAGGAAGTTTGAAAGCATCTTGTGCTTGTACTAAGCTGCTTACAAGTAATAAACAGCCAATGAAATGTGTAATTTTTTTCAACATACAATTAATTTGAATAAATAATTAAATACCATGTAATCTCAAGCTGTAAAAGAAGTACTTTTTTTCTCAAATGCTGCTTTATTCTTTGAAAAAAGGTAGTTTATCTAGGTTAAACGATAAAAGGTTACATTACAAATGGGAATTTTGGCTAAAGATTGACTACATAGCCCTAACAACATAGCCATGAGAAGTATAATATTCTAAGAGTTTTGGCAAAGCATATTGCAAATTTTTGAAAGCTTTTTCGCTATCGTGGAAAACGATAATGTCTCCAGATTTGGTATTGTTAAATACATTATCATAACACTTTTGGGGAGAGATTCTTTTATCAAAATCGCCACTTAATACGGACCACATTACTATTTTTGATGGCAAATCAGGGTTTTGTGTAATTTGAATAATTTGGCTACGCTTAATTCTCCCGTAAGGGGGTCTAAATAGATTGCTTTTAATATTGGTAGTTGCTTCTTTGATGTTTTCTAGATAAGTGTTGTCATCCACTTTCCAGCCATTCAAATGGTTTTGGGTATGATTGCCAATGGTATGACCATCTTGTATGATACGCTGGTACACTTCGGGATATTGCTGAACATTTTTGCCAATACAGAAAAAGGTTGCGGCACCTCCATTCATAAATAATTGGTCAAGAACAAAATGGGTTACTTCTGGGTGTGGGCCATCATCGAAGGTGAAATACACACATTTTGTATCGTTTTCTCCTTTCCAAATTAAGGAAGGATACAAAGCCCGAAGCCACCAAGGAGTTGAAATTAAATACATAGAAAAACCTTTTTATTCTTTTATATAATCGAGCCCTACTTCTCTTCTAAAATAATGAAACTCAAATATGAATGGATTAAAATATTTCATTCTACAAATAACTTTTTATAAAATGCATTCTTAAAAACTTGCGGTTGTTTTTTAATTGCAACATTACTCAAAATATTCTTACTTACTAAATAGATGCTTTTGGTAACATCATTTTATTGGATAGATTTTTCTTTCATTATTGTTTTAGTTTATTCTTTATCAATTGTATGAGTTTTTGTAAGCGGTCTCAATGGGACGGAGCTGAAAAAACTTATTTGGAGGCTGTCTCATTGGGACGGAGCTGAAGTAACTTTATTTTGAAGCTGTCCCATTGGGACGGAGCCGAAATAAACTTATTTTGAAGCTGTCCCATTGGGACGGAGCTGAAATAACTTTATTTTGAAGCTGTCCCATTGGGACAGAGCTGAAATAACTTTTTTGAAGGCAGTCTCATTTGGACGGAGCCGAAGTAACTTTGTTTTGAAGCGGTCTCAATGGGAAGGAGCTGAAATAAACTTATTTTGAAGCAGTCTCATTGGGACAGAGCTGAATTAACTTATTTGGAGCCTGTACCCGAGATACTTTTGTAGGATTTTACGAAGCGAAACTGGATTAGGAAATCCCTATTATCTGTTTAGACGAAATGCCCTTCAGAACATTTTGTCTAGCGGAGTAAACATTTAAATATTAATGTAAATGGCAAATTCTAGATGTGTTGAAATTAGATTAAATGGTGATTATAGTGTTAATTATATTGACATATCGTTTAATACCTATCTTTTGTTTTTGGTTTACGCATATAAAGTAAATGCTACCAAAGCAAAATTGTTTTATGCTGCAACGCGTACAGGATATCGTTATAGAAAAGAACATAATATACCGCTAGGTAATTTAACTTTTGAAGATGAATGGGTGTATTTGCCTTTAAATGAGTTACAGCAAGTAGTTGATTTTATAACAAATGAAGTTTTGCCAGACCTGCAATTAAAAATAAATAGGAACCCCCGACCAACTAATTGTACGAGATTGGTTAGGCACAGATAATTTGGATACTTTTCTATTGAACCTGGGTGGTTTTTTTGATTCTTTTGACCCTGATGGACCAGATTATTTAGATTATTTAGATTTTGTTCCAATTGATTTTTTTAATCGATTTGAAGAATTTAATAATTTTTTTAAGGATGCAATTTTGAAAAATTTCAGGTACACTATTTTTTTTTAGTATTTTTTTTTAATACTCGAGGCGCAGAGTTCAAATTAGAAAGTAATGCTATGCGTATGACTAACGTCTCAGGGTGACGAAATGCCTTTCTGAACATTTCATCCAGCAACAATAAAATACTTATTGGATATTAATAAGGATTACAAATCCTTAGATAGGGGTTCGTGATTGCAAATCACGAACAGCTGCTTATAATAATTTCCTTCGATTTTCTGTGATTGTTGAAGGGAGAATGGTAGAAAATGTGTAAAACAAATTCACAGCAATTATTTCCCTAAAAGCTAGGTCGTATCTTCGCCTAATGCAGGATTATTTAATTGGACTAAACGAGCCGCAACGGGAAGCAGTAACTCATATTGATGGCCCTTTAATGATAGTTGCGGGTGCAGGAAGTGGTAAAACAAAAGTGCTTACAACGAGAATTGCACACTTAATGCAGAAAGGAGTGGATGCTTTTAATATTTTGGCATTGACATTTACTAACAAAGCGGCGGCAGAAATGAAGGAGAGAATTGAACGTATTCTCCAAAATCATGAAGCTAGAAATTTATACATAGGTACTTTTCATAGCGTGTTTGCACGGATTCTGAGGGCTGAAGCGCATCGCTTGGGCTATCCGAATAATTTTACTATTTATGATACGGATGATAGTAGAAGTGTAATAAAAGCCGTGGTAAAAGAGCTGAACCTTGATGATAAAAACTATAAACCCAATGTGGTGGGTAATAGAATTTCTTCTGCGAAAAATGCGTTGATTTCCCCTGCTCAATATGCCCTCGATAGTTATTTACAACAAGAAGACGCTCGGGCTAAAAGACCTGCAATGGGTCAGATTTATGCTGCATACACAGCTAGATGCTTTAAGAATGGGGCAATGGATTTTGATGATTTGTTGTTGAAAATGCACGAAATGCTGCATTCTCAGCCAGATGCATTGAGCAAGTATCAGCGGAAGTTTAAATACATCATGATTGATGAGTATCAAGATACAAATGCGGTGCAGTATCAAATAGCCAAACTTTTGGCTGCTATGAATGAAAATATTTGTGTGGTGGGCGATGATGCACAAAGTATTTATAGCTTTAGAGGAGCAACGATAGAAAATATTTTGCAGTTTCAAAAGGATTATGATGAGGTGAAAATAGTGAAGCTAGAGCAAAACTATCGTAGCACACAGAGCATTATAAAAGTGGCGAATGAAGTAATTAGCAACAATAGAGATCAGATACCTAAAAACTTATGGACAGATAATCAGGTAGGAGAAAAGATAAAGATTGTTCGTACGATGACGGATAATGATGAGGGGAAATTTGTGGCAGATTGTATTCAAGAACAAAAGCTACGCAATCATTATTTCAATAGAGATTTTGCTATTCTTTATCGTACCAATGCGCAAAGTAGGGCTTATGAGGAAAGTCTTCGCAGATTGGGAATTGCTTATCGCATTTATGGAGGACTAAGCTTTTATCAACGCAAGGAAGTAAAAGACATGCTGGCTTATTTGCGCATAATTGTAAATACGAGAGATGAAGAAGCATTGAAACGTATTATTAATTACCCTGTACGTGGTATTGGAAAAACGAGTATTGAGAAATTAGTGATAATTAGTAATGAACAAAATATTACACTATTTGAATCGATAAGTAGAGCAGGAGAATTTGGTTTTAAAGGTGGCACACTAGAAGCATTGCAGAATTTTGTAACCATGATTCGGTATTTTCAAAGTATTCTTACTGAAAAAAATGCTTATGATGTGGCTTTGCAAGTGGGCAAACACACTAATTTGGTAAAAGAATTGTTTGCCGATAAAAGCACAGAAGGCATTGCTAGGTATGAGAACGTGCAAGAATTGCTGAACTCAATAAAGAATTGGACGGAAATGCCTGACAATGAAGATGGCGAATTGTTATCTAAAGATTTAGGTGCTTTTTTACAACAAGTTACTTTGTTTACAGATGCCGATGAAGACAAAGAAAACAGTGATGTGGTAAAACTAATGACCATTCATGCTGCAAAAGGATTGGAATTTGGTTGTGTGTTTGTAGGAGGCGTAGAAGAAAACTTGTTTCCCAATGCTATGAGCGTAAATACAAGAGAAGAGTTGGAGGAAGAAAGGCGCTTGTTTTATGTAGCGGTTACGAGGGCAAAAGATAAATTGTGGTTGACACATGCCAATGCAAGATACCGGTTTGGACAGCTTGTTCAAAATGATCCTAGCAGGTTTTTAGATGAAATGCCTGAGCAGTTTTTAGATAAAACATATTCAGGTGGGGGAATGAAGAATCAAGCAAACCAAAGCAATATGGGCATTGCATTTGAAAGAATGCACAGAGGCATGGGCGGTAATGCTTCGCATAATGTGGAAGCAAAATCGAAACCTAGTTTCTTACATACCCAACCTACAGCTCCTAAAACTGTTGAACATAAACCTTCCGAAAACTTTGTTCCTAGTGATACCAGTAATTTGCAAGCAGGACAAGAAGTAGAGCATCAAAAATTTGGTTTTGGAAAAGTAATTAGCGTAGAAGGTTCGGCACATAATCCTGTAGCAAACATTCATTTTAAATTGAATGGCGAGAAAAAGATTATGCTGAATTATGCTAAATTGAGAATACTATAACTGCTAAAGAGTTTATTTAAAAGATGAAAATCTTAAAACTAGATATTGATTCACTTAATGAAGGTTTTTTTGAAGGCACAAGATTGCTTGGCATTATTGCGCCCATAAAGAAATATACTTTTTGTTGGCTTCTGAATAGCCATTTAGGATTTAGGTTTAGGTTGTGCAGTGATAAAGAAATTCCTTTACTAAAAAAGAATAGAAATTATTATTTCTCCATTTATTTATCGCAACAGCCCAATGTTTCTATTGAGCATATATTGTATCATAATCATTGCGATGGGGAATATTTATTACCCGAGTTTAAACACATGGACTATTTGTGGCTTATTCGTGGAGATGATATAATTGAAGAAGAAATAACTTGGATAAAAAAAAGTATTAGAGAAATGAACGGAGTGCAAATGGTTGCAGAAATAACCAATGAGCACATAAAGAATAAAGGAAACTTAGTTTTTGATATATAATCTAGATGATGGCTACTTCTGAAAAAGCAGTAAAAGAAAAACTTAGAATAGATAAATATTTATGGTCAATTAGACTTTTTAAAACAAGAAGTTTGGCTGCCGAAGCATGCGATAAAGGCAAAGTAAAATTTAATGGAGGTGCAGTAAAAGCTTCCAAAACTGTGAATGTAGGCGATGAATATGAAGTGAAAACAGAAGCCAAGAAATGGATAATAAAAGTAACCGGGCTAATTCATAATAGAGTAGCCTACACAGAATCATTGGACTATTATTTAGATCTTACTCCGGCAGAAGAAATAGACGTTACTAAGTTTCAACCATCTTCTTTTCACACTGGTAAGCGCTTGAGCAAAGTGGGCAGACCTACCAAAAGAGAAAGAAGGAATTTAGACGGATTTATGGGGGATGATGAACTAGATATTGAAGGAGAATTATAATAAATGAACACAACATGCAAATAGATATAATTACCGTTGCGCCAGAATTATTGGAAGGCCCATTTAGTCATAGTATTATGAAAAGGGCGCAAGAAAAAGGATTGCTAACAGTGAAGATGCACAATCTCCGCAATTGGGCAATAAACAAGCATGGGCAAATTGATGACTATCAATATGGTGGGGGCGCAGGTATGGTGATGATGTGTGAGCCATTAGCAAATGCCATTGAACATTTGAAATCTACTTGCAATTATGATGAGATAATTTATATGACACCAGATGGCAAACAGTTTAATCAACAAACTGCGAATCAATTGTCATTGAAAGAAAATCTATTAATTATTTGTGGTCATTATAAAGGAATAGACCAACGCATAAGAGAATTGTATATTACCAAAGAAATATCCATTGGTGACTATGTATTGAGTGGAGGTGAATTGGCGGCGGCAGTAGTAGTAGATTCTATAGGAAGATTGTTGCCTGGAGTTTTAAATGATGAAACCTCTGCCCTATTTGATAGTTTTCAAGATAATTTATTAGCACCACCCGTTTATACAAGACCAGCAGTTTTCAATGGACTTACAGTTCCAGATATATTATTAAGCGGCGATTCTGTGAAAATAGAAGATTGGCGGCATGAACAAAGCGTAAAAAAAACCTTAGAGATACGGCCGGATATTTATAGGGAATAGTTTCCTTACCACATAGAAAATAGAGTAAGAAAGAATAAATAAAAAAGCTAACAAATCAACCATTTATTAGAATAAAGCTCCATTATTTTATATTGGCATTAGAAATCAAAACTGCAATGTAAGATTCATAACAATGTGCCTTTTGGTAGACATTGTTAGTTTCTTAATCAAAAAACAAGTCCGAAGCAATTCCATCTGCAAATAATTTCCCTTTATTATTTAAGAAAATGTGGTGATTGCCCATTTCTGCAAGTCCTTTTTTGATGTAATCATTTGCTTTATTGGTGATAGTATTGGCAATAGTTTCTCCCCATTTTTGATTAATAAATAATAAGTCAATCCCCTCTAGGGTACGTAAACTTGTCATAATGTATTCGTTCAATACATCTTTTGGTTGCAATATTTCTCTTTCAAAATAGGAAAGATTTTGGTTGACTGCTTGAATGAATAAAGCATTATTGGCAATATTCCATTGCCTACTTATACCATCAAATGAATGTGCAGAAGGACCTATTCCAATATATGGAATACCTTTCCAATAATTGCTATTGTGTTTGCTTCGCTGATTAGGCAAAGAGAAATTGCTTATTTCATAGTGTTCGTAACCTGCTTCTTGTAGCAATTGAATGAGCATTTCAAAATGAGTGGCTTGCTTTTCGTTTTGAGGAGCTTCGATTTTGCCTTTTTCAATCATTTTCTTTAATGCAGTCTGAGGTTCAACAGTTAATGCATAGCAGGATAAATGAGGAATTTGTAGAGCAATTGCTTGTTGCACGTTTTGCAGCCATTGCTCATCAGTAAGTGTGGGTGTTCCATAAATTAAATCAATGCTTATGTTTTCAAAACCCAATTGCTTAGCCAAAGAAATGCTTTTGATGGATTGAGCAGCATTATGCGCCCTATTCATCCAAACCAAATCATTATCAACAAAAGATTGAACACCAATACTTAATCTATTGATTCCTAACTTTTTCCAAAGCAACAACTTATCAACAGAAATATCATCTGGGTTTGCTTCTAATGTAATTTCAGAATCTGGATGTATATGATTATTAAGATTAAGCGTTTCAAAAAGAGAACCTAGTTGCTCTTCATTGCAAATGCTTGGAGTTCCTCCACCAAAATAAATGGTATTAATGGTTTCTGAAATGTAGTTGTTTCTTTGTTTAATCTCTTTACACATAGCATTTATCATGCTATCTAAAAGGCTATGCGTAGTAGAAAAATGAAAATTACAATAGTGGCAGGCTTTCTTGCAAAAAGGAATGTGAATATAAATGCCTGCCATTAAATTATTATAGAATGAGTTAAAAAGAAGATAGGATTAACAATGAAAACTAGATTATGAGGATACTAAAAGCATTTATGTTATAGCATTCAAATTTCAACCTAATTAGTTCCGCTTATCCATGCCCCAAGTAAGTTTTTCACGAAGGGTATTTAGGAAAGTGTTTTCACTAAGTTTTATAAGATTGGCATCAAAAGCTTCTCTTTTTACTGCAAGCTGAATGTTTTTATTTACTATTTCTCTTCTTGCATCAAGCGCACAAATAAATTGATCTACTCGACTTTCAATTTCAAAAGAAATAATACTTGTATCGGGCACTACAATACTTCTTACGTTTAAGTTGTGAGGCGCTACTGGTGTTATTATAAAATTTTTCGAATCAGGAAAAACCAAAGGACCCGTACAGCTCATACTATATCCTGTAGAACCAGTAGGAGTAGCCACAATTAATCCATCTGCCCAGAAAGTATTTAGAAATTCTCCGTTAAGATAGGTATGGATTTTAATCATTGGGGCAATATCCCTTTTATGAATGGCAAATTCGTTTAAAGCAAAAGGACTGTTACCAAAAAGTGGCAGGCTAGCATCTAAGTGAATTAAACTACGCTTATCTTGTATAAAAGTTAGATTAATAATTGCGTCAACAGCTATTTCTAACTCGTCCTTAGTAATGTTTGCTAAAAATCCAAGTCTTCCAAAATTGATTCCAAGAAGAGGTATTTTTTTCTCTCGAACAATGGTTGTAGCATCTAATATGGTTCCATCACCACCAAGTGTTATAAAACAATTAATGGTTTCGTCTAAATCTTCATACCCATCAAAAGGTGTAACATTTTCTAATAATTCTTTTGAAATATGGTACTGATTTAGTAAAGAACGGTATAATAAAATGGCAATATTGTGTTTAGCCAATTCTGCTAATAAAATTAATAATGGGGTTTCTTGCTCTTGATCTAAGCCCCTGCTATAAATGGCAACTTTCATATTAAAAAATGATTGAAGAACATAAAACCAATTATTGAAAAACAATTAACGGTTGTGTAAATATAGACCTTGCCCACCCACTTGATTAAAACTAAACTCAAATCGGAAAACAAAATCATAAATCGAAACAATATCCAACCCTATTCCTCCGGTATAAAGTAGTTTATTATTTAATGTACTGTTTCCAGGAATATCACTATGCGCATATCCTAAGTCTGAGAAAATTTTTAAATAATATCTAAAAGGAATTTCACTGTAAGCTTTACTTTTTAAACCAGTATGCAATGTGTATTTAAAAATTTGTTTGTGAATTGAAAACTTAGCTAATGCAGCTGCATCGCCATCAATCACATAATATTCCATCCCTCGAAGAAAAAAATCGCCGTAACCAAATAATCGCTGATTATAATAGCAATTATCATAAGCTCTTTTTGCAGTAGCTGCCAATGATGCTTTATAAAATGATTTTTTAGTAATAGGATGCATGTAGGTACCTCCCAGCCCTATTTGCCAATAATTTGTACTATTTTCAAGACCTCTTTTATATAAATATCCATCAAGCGTGTATCCTTTTGTAGGGTATGCATTGTAATCAACATTCAAAAAACGCCAACTGTAATTAAAATCAAGAAATTGCATTTCAGTTCTGTTCTCTGGAAAATAATTAGGTGTAATTGAAAGTATAGTATCACCCAGTTTTTCATGAATAAATGATACTCTAAAATAATGACGCCATTTTTGGTCTGGACGATAACTATAGGTAATATCTGCTCTGTTTGAAGTACGAACAAAATCTGAATTTTTAAAAAACACTTGCTTATTTAAACTTGTAGCAGTGTTTAATTCTTTTTGGGTTACATAACTATAGCCTACATTCAAACCATGTTGTAATTTTTTATCAAAAAATGGAATATTGTATCTAAGATTTACTTGACGGCTATAACCATTAATTAGCCAAATATCCAATCCGTCATTATTACCTGAAAGATTGTATTGTGTGAATTTTACTCCATAATTTATTCTATCTGTGCTTCGGTTTTCTGTTACCCACCATTGATTAAAATTTCTATCAACCAATTTGAAATAAGGTAATGGGAATAAATACCATCTTTCTTTTACTTCTATCCTAAGGGAAATGATATCAGCAAATTTTGGAACTATTTCAATTCTTACATCTACAAAAAGGGCTGTATTAAAAACTTGGTTTCTACTGATTTCTATTTGCTTCTGTAGGTTTGCTTCTGAAATAGTGTCTCCTTCTTTTAAGGTCATTTCGCGAAGAACAATTGACCGCTTAGTTCTTTTATTGCCAATAATGTCAACTCCAACAATTAGGAAGTTTTTTTTAGGAGTAGAGTCAATTAAACTATTGGTTAATGAAGATTTTTTTTTGACTTTTATTGTATCTCTTTGACTATAACAATAAGTAGAATGAATAACTAAAAGAAATATAATCTTGCCTAGCCAATACTTCATTCTTAATTAATAGGTTTGAATACTTTTATAGCTTTATTATGATGGTGCAACTTGGTAATGGTTTAGATATTTAGATAGCTCATTAAATGATTATAATTAGCTCTCAATTCATTGGCATATTGCTCTTCTCCGAAGTAATATCTTACTACATAATCGTATCTATTGAAGGTGGAAATAATGTCACTAATTTCCAATTTATTCACTTTTATACATACTATTACCAACCCTGTTGCAGTTTCGGTGTATGTATTTAATTGTGTTATATAGGCATCATTTGTTTCTATCAAACGGCTAATTTCACCAAAAGAATAATTGCGTCTTTCAACTTCTAAAACAATTACAGCACCAGGTTCATTTGTTCCTAGAAAAGCATATACGTTTTCCAATAAAGTTTTAGTGCTAACCAACCCTATATACTCATTAACAATATTTACAACAGGAACAATACTTATTTTTTTTTCTACAAACAATTTAAGTGTAGATAAAAAATACTCCTCTTTTTTTACGGAAACCTGAATAAATTGTTCTTGAAGCTCTAATAAAGTAGCTTCTTCATCTGTATCTAAGAGACTTGATTTGGCAATTATTCCATTAAACAAATTATTTTCAATAACCGGTAAGTATATTGAATCGTATTCATCCATTAGTTGCAAAGCAAAAGATACCTTGTCGCTTAAATGTAGCGTTGGAAAATCTGATTGTATCAATTGCTCAACTAGCATAAGGCTATAATAATTGGATGCTTCTTATTGTTTGTGTTTAGATAAAAAAGTCTGTAAAATATCATTAAACTCTACAGGTACTTCCATCATAGGTGCATGACCACATTTGTCAATAAAATATAATTCGCTATTAGGTATTAGCTTATTAAATTCCCTTCCAACAAATGGAGGAGTAATTATGTCGTTATTACCCCAAATTAGTAATGTAGGTTGCTTTATTTGATTAAGTTCTTCATTCAAATTACTACGAATGGCACTTTTTGCAAGAGTGATTATCTTAATAACCTTTAAACGGTTGTTGGTTATTTCAAATAATTCATCAACCAATGCTTTGTCTGCAAGATTAGGATCATAAAAAGTAACTTGAGCCTTTTTCTTTATATACTCATAATCACCTCTTTTCGGATAACTATCTCCCATTCCGTTTTCAAACAACCCAGAACTTCCAGTAAGAATTAAGGTCTTTATTTTTTCAGGATGTTTTAAAACATGTACTAGAGCTATATGCCCACCAAGAGAATTGCCTAATAGGTGAATATTTTTATAGCCCATTGCATCTATAAAACCATTTACATGCCTTTCAAGACCAGTAACTGTTGTATGAAAAATGTCTAAGTCTAACAAAGGCAAAATAGGTACAATTACCTTATGAGATTTCTTAAAAAAGTCAATTTGAGATTTGAAATTACTTAAGGCACCAAAAAGACCATGAAGTACCAATAATGGCTCTCCTTCCCCCTCTTCGATATATTTATACTTATCAACTTGTTTAATCGAATAATCCATGAAATGACGCTTAAATACGTATTATTATCAAAAGCAATAACTACAAATAAACACAAAATGATTCAATTGCAGCATGTTAATTCCATATAGACTTGTTTAGAACCTATAATTTTGATTGCTTTTGCAGGTTGTAAAATATATTTTGTGTTTTTTAATTAAGCAATGACAATAAAATTTTGTGAGTTATAACTTTTTTGCCGATGCTTCAAAAAAGTTTTCTAATTGTGAGAACATGTTTTTAAAGAATGGGAATACTTTACCAAAGTTGTCAAAAACATACGAAGCCCAAGGCTTTATAAAAAAATAACAAGTAGATTCTTTTATTGCATCTTGCTTTAATACTTCTAGTTGAATTGCATAAAACAACAACACACTAAAAATCATGGTATAAATGGAGGCATATAATAATATACCGCCTAATTTATTTGCCCAGCCCATCATTAAGTATTCTACACTTTTTTCAACCAACCCAGAAAGCAAACGAATAAGAAATATAACGCAAATTAATACAAGAAGAAACGACAAAAATGGCAACCAACTTGTATCAATATTGGTTTTTACACTTAAAGAATGGGCTACTACTGCTGATAACTTTATAGCGGCCCCAATACCTATAATAAAAGCAAAAAAGGAAAAAAAAGCTACAATAAATCCTTTTTGATACCCTTTATATAATGCTAATAATATGATTAGAAAGTAAGGAATATCAATATTCATAATTTTAGCAGAAATAAAAAGTGCTTGCTTATTTGGTTAATAATTCTTTAACCAAAGAAGAAATTGTTTTTCCATCAGCTTTTCCTGCAAGTTGTTTTGAAGCTACACCCATTACTTTTCCTAAATCTGCTAAAGTACTAGCACCAACTTCCGAAATGATAGCAGTAATGATTGTTCTCAATTCTTCTTCAGAAAGTTGTTTAGGTAAAAACTTTTCTATTATAGCTATTTCCTCTGCTTCTTTTGAAGCAAGGTCGGGTCTGTTTTGCTGTGTAAAAATTTCTAAACTGTCTTTACGTTGCTTAACTATTTTTTGTAACAATTTCAATTCTCCTTCTTCGGTTATTTCTCCACCAGCACCAGGTTCTGTTTTTGCTTTAATTATTTCTGCTTTAATAGCCCTTAATCCTCTTAACGCAGCTTCATCCTTTGCTTTCATAGCTTCTTTCATTTCGGCCATTACCTTTATTTCTAAACTCATTTTATTATTTTTTATTTTGAACCTAAACCAGTTAAAGTACAGTAGTTCTTATACTTAAAACCTATTACCTAAAGCCTTACACGTACAACCTATTTACTTATTTTCTGCTAATTGTGTAGCCCTAAATTTTGTATAGAAAGCCTTTGCAAAATCTTTCATATCTGCAACCAATGGATGTAAATGGGTTGCTCTTTCAAAAGTATCTGCCATACCCATAATTGTTTGGTAATAAAAATCGGCCATTTCATCTACCATCAATTCATTAGTCCACAAATCAATTCTTAATGCACTTTTATCTGCACCATCCCAAAAAGAAAGCATCGTAGCTTTTGCTTGTTGCATAGCATCTGCCGTACTATCAGTTGCACTCCATTTTATTTCTTTTGGTACTTTTTCATTATCTACTTCTACTTCAATTGTAATTGTTGATTTCATCTTATCATTTTTTAAAAGCCCCAAAAGTAAGGAAGGGTTGCTGCATATTTAAAGTTTCCTATTTCCTGATATTTTTTAATTGATTTTATTGTTTTTTTCTATCTTATAAAATTTAATTTTTATTGTTGAAATATAAGTACGCGAATAATTTTAAAATATTCGTAAATAATTATTACACCCTGCGAATAAAAATTTCTGAATAATTTAAAATATTCGCAAATAATTATTAGCATGCCCGAATAAAAAAATCCGAATATTTAAAATTATTCGCGAAAAATTATTCGAATAGATTTTGCTAGTTATTAATAGAGCACAATTCGCTTTAAATTAACGCTCAAAGTAATTGAGAACTATACTTAGAATCTATTTTGAAAAACGTGTACATCGAGAATACACATAATTTAATGGTAATACTCTTTAAGGAAATTAATTGGAAAATGTAATTTAACTAAAAACCGAGGGAATGTGAATTTTATAATAAAAAATTAGTACCTGGTTTAAACGATGCGTACTAATGATTTGAATTATGATTGTAATTTGGATTGTTCCAGAAAATATTTATCTAATGCTGCAACCATACTTGGTGTTTGTGGACTTGGAGCTACAATAGAAGGAATTAAACCTGCATCCATAACAGCTTTATTGGTATTTTCTCCGAATGTTCCTATAATGGTACCATTTTGTTTAAATTCAGGAAAATTTTCAAAGAGGCTTCTTACCCCACTTGGAGTAAACAAACAGATAACTCCAAAATGCTTGCTCTCTAAAAAAGCTTTAACATCATTGCTAATGCTACGATACATAAAAGCAAGCTTGTATGAGCATTTGCTACTTTTTAGCCAATTTACAATATCATTATCTTGTTGGTTTTCGCTACATACATACAGAAATTGTTCTTGTGCACGATGTTTATTTATTACTTCAAAAAGACTTTTATTGTTTCCTTCGGCTCCATAAAATATTCTTCTTTTTCTAAATTGAATAAACTTTTGAAGGTATAATCCAACAGCTTCTGTAATACAGAAATATTTTGTTTCTTGATCTATAGCTCTTCTAGATTCTGTGCAAATTCGGAAATAATGATCTACAGCATTTCTACTAGTAAGTATTATTGATGAGAATTTAGTTAAATCTACCTTTTGTTTTCTAAATTCCATTGCCGGAATCGACTCTAGTTTTATAAAAGGATGAAAAACCAGTTCTAATTGGTATTTACGTTCTAGGTCGAAATAAGGTGATTTCTCACTATCTGGCTTTGCTTGTGATATAAGCACTTTTCTTGTAACTGGATTTGTATTTATTATGGATTTGTTTTCCTCCTGCGTAACCATGCTTGAAAATGAAGTTTTTGCAAAATTAAATGCTTGTGGAAATGAGGTTAAATACAGTTTTATAAATTAATAACAATGGCAAAACCTCAACGCCGCAAATGTATAGGAAAAAGTGTAAGGCATTTATCTTCAAATTCCTTCTTATCTGCATTATCACTACAATAAATCTATATAGAAGCAATAAGAAAAGTATAAAATAAGTAATAATAAGGCATACTTCTGCAATTTGACTCCTATTAAATGCTAATAAAAAAACAAAAGGCAGTATTACAATTGCTAAAATTTTATTACTTAGAAATACAATTAAGTTATATGAATTAATTGCTTCTTGTTGATTAAAAACCCAACCCATAAAACTTAAGAATATAAATTTAACTATATAAATACATGCTAACACAATCATGGTAATAATCAAGATAATCCAAAAGTTTCCATGTAAAAAACCCTTCATTTCAAAAAGGATAGTTATGTAGATACTAAGGCAAACTACAAAAACAATATTTAGTAAAAGAGATGATAAATTATTATTGGATAATTGTTCTATCGCTTGCTTTTGTCGAAATGAAGCCTGAAAGAAAAGAGAAAACATGCTAACAAAATATTTTGGATTTAGTATTTTGGTAAATGCTATAAGTGCAACTAAACCTACAAGTACATAAAATATTTCGTCTTTAGATTGAGATTTTCTTTCATTTTCTAAAATAGGTATTGATTTTAATTTATTTGGGATATAGTCGCCCCCAAAAATGCTGTCATAATTTGATTTGTCTTGTTTATCTAATAATGTAAATTTCCATTCATTTATTTTCTTAATCGAATCGGCTTTTTTAATTGCAATTTGTAAGGAATCATTTTTCCTTAAGCTATCCAATAAGAATAAAGAATCTATAGGACGTTTCGCTAAAGCACTATTAAGCGTATCATGGATGTTTTTGAACTTCTGTGAATTATTTATTAAGTCTTTTTTATTATGAATGAGGGTATCCTTTAGACTAATTTTCTTTTTGTCAATTTTTTGTAATTGAGTTTTATCAATAGTATCAATTTGTGCAAAAGCTGAAAAACTTATAAAGCACATAAATACTATAAAAAATATTTTCTTACAAAACCTCATGGAAAAAACTAATTTAAGCTACAGGGTATAAGATTTTTTGGGACTTTTTATTTATGATAAGAAAAGCATATTTTATGTTGGATAAAAGATTCTTTTAAATTTCCTACTTCTTTCTTATAAATACGGTGAATTACTATAAAATCTATTTTTTGATGAAAAATAGATTTTATAAAAATTAATTCAGCGGGTTGTTTATGAATGATTGAATAGCAATTTCTGTAGCATTACAAGCATTCTGCAAATCGTCATTTAAAATTATTTTATTAAAGTGATGTTTAAAGGATATTTCATAAGAAGCCTTGTTTATTCTAGTTTGAAGGCTTTCATCTGTTTCAGTTCCTCTACTTGCTAATCTTATTTTTAAAGCATCAATACTTGGTGGTTCTATAAAAATGCTTAAAGTCTGTTGGGGAAATTGTTGCTGAACATGAATTGCTCCTTTAACATCAATATCAAGCATTGGCACTTTGCCTTGTTTCCAAATTCTTTCTAATTCAGTTTTAAGTGTACCATAATAAATGCCTTCATAAACCATTTCCCATTCTATAAAATCTTGATTTTTAATTCTCAAATTAAATTCTTGACTAGATAAAAAGTAATAGTCTTTTCCATCTTCTTCTTTTCCTCTTATGTTACGAGTTGTTGCAGATATGGAAAAAGCTAATACTGGATATTTTGCTAATAAGTATTTTGTAATTGACGTTTTACCTGCACCTGATGGCGCAGTAATTATTATAAGCTTATTTTCCACAGTTTATAATATTTTATGACTACCATCACAAAATGGAGGGTTTTTAGTTTGCTTGCAATTGCAAAGCCATAATTCTCCTTCCTCTTCTGTAGTAAACTTTAAGCTTTTATAAGGCATTACAATTTCTCCATTTTCTTCAGTTTCAAACGATTTATGAGCCCCATTACAAAAAGGATTTTTTTCACTTAATCCACAAGTACACCAAGCGTATGTTTTACCTTTTTCTGCCGCTATACAAGTAGGGTTATTGGTGAAAACTTTCGGAAGTTCATTCATTATTTTAATTTTAAATTAGGGTTGAGTTGAAACTGGTACACTTGGAGTTTGAGCTTCTGCAATTTTAAATCTAATTTTTCCTTCAAGCTCATTAGCTAATTCAGGATTGTCCCTTAAAAGTCCTTTTACTGCATCTCTACCTTGTCCCAATTTATTTGTTTCGTAGCTAAACCAGCTTCCACTTTTATTGATTATCCCAAGTTCTACTCCAAGATCAATTATTTCTCCAATTTTGCTAATGCCTTCACCGAAAATGATATCAAATTCAGTTGCTTTAAAAGGAGGGGCAACTTTATTTTTAACAACTTTTACTTTAATATGATTTCCAATTGCCTCATCGCCATCTTTTATTTGTGCAGATCGGCGGATATCTAAACGAATAGAAGCATAAAATTTTAGTGCATTACCACCTGTAGTTGTCTCCGGATTTCCAAACATTACACCAATTTTCTCACGCAACTGATTAATAAAAATACAAATGGTGTGCGTTTTATTAATAGTAGCAGTAAGTTTTCTTAAAGCTTGACTCATCAATCTTGCCTGCAATCCCATTTTGCTATCGCCCATTTCTCCTTCTAACTCACTTTTAGGAACTAAAGCTGCAACTGAATCAATTACTACTACATCTAATGCACCAGAAAGTATTAATCTATCGGCAATTTCTAAAGCTTGCTCACCATAATCTGGTTGAGAGATTAAAAGATTGTCAACATCTACTCCTAATTTTTGGGCGTATATACTATCAAAAGCATGTTCAGCATCAATTATCGCACACATGCCACCTTTTTTCTGTGCTTCAGCAATAATATGTATAGCAAGCGTAGTTTTCCCGCTACTTTCTGGCCCATAGATTTCAACTATTCTACCCTTTGGAATACCCCCTACTCCAAGAGCAGCATCTAGTCCTATAGATCCTGTAGAAATTACTTCCATAGGGTCAGAACTTTTTTCATTCATCATCATTACACTGCCCTTACCATAGTCTTTATCTATTTTGTCCATGGTAAGTTTTAATGATTTCAATTTTTCTGCACTTAACATATTTTATAAAAGTTTATTTTAAAGAATGGGTTAAAAGTAATCAAACTATTTAATTAAAACTAAAATATTTAGTTTAATGTAAAATTTTAATTTCTTTGTTTAAAATTTATGATGATTTTTTTTTTTAAAATAGGATAACTAAAAAAGCGCATGTTTTAGAAACATGCGCTTTTTTAATTAACTTAATTTTTAAATATTTTATCGACTGCACCTCCTAGCATTGGAAATTTATCTTTAACAAATTTTGCAATTACTTCGATAGTTTTTGTAGCTTGTTCTGGTGTTAAACCAACTTCTTTTGTTAGTTTCAAAATTAAATCATTCATTTTTTATTTTTTAAATTATGCAACCTTTAATAAGCTTAGTTTACTTTTATTAAATTTATTTTCGGCATAAACTAGCGTTACATGTAATTTAGTTTCAGATGAACTAGGCAACTCAAACATTGCATCAGTTAGAATACTTTCACAAATACTTCTAAGGCCTCTCGCACCAAGTTTATATTCCATTGCCTTTTCAACCATAAAATTATAAACATCTTCATCAAATATTAATTCAATTCCTTCGTATTCAAATAGACGATGGTATTGCTTAATTAATGAATTTTTAGGCTGGGTTAAGATACAACGCAATGTTTCTGCATCTAAAGGATTTAAATATGTAACAATTGGGAGCCTACCTAAAAGTTCAGGAATAAGCCCAAAACTTTTTAAATCTTGCGCATTTATAAACTGTAATAAATTTTTTCTTTGATATTCTTGACTTTCCTTATTTACATTAAAACCAATTGCATTTGTATTAACTCTTCTTGCAATTACTTTATCAATACCATCAAATGCTCCACCACATATAAATAGAATATTTCTAGTATCTACTTTAATCATTTTTTGTTCAGGATGCTTTCTTCCACCTTGTGGAGGTACTAAAACTTCAGTACCTTCTAACATCTTTAGTAACCCTTGCTGAACACCCTCTCCGCTTACATCTCTTGTTATTGAAGGATTATCTCCTTTGCGTGCAATTTTATCAATTTCATCTACATAAACAATACCCCTTTCTGCAGCAGCTACATCATAATTACAATTTTGAAGTAATCTTGTAAGCATACTTTCAACATCTTCACCCACATACCCAGCTTCTGTAAATACTGTTGCATCTACTATAGCAAATGGGACATTGAGAAGTTTTGCTATTGTTTTTGCAAGCAGTGTTTTGCCGGTGCCTGTTTCACCAACCATCACTATATTACTTTTCTCAATATCAATATCATCAGAATGGTTTTTTTGGTTTATTCTTTTAAAGTGGTTATAAACAGCAACAGTGATTACTTTTTTAGCGTCATCTTGGCCAATTATGTATTCGTCTAAGAATTTTTTTATTTCGAATGGCTTGCGAATATTTAATTTGAAATTTGAAGCATTATTACTATTGGCTGAATTTGCCAATTGAGTTGGCATTATTGTATTTGTTGCATCTTGTTTTATTCCTAATTCTTGTATAATGATATCTTGAGCATGCTCTACACAGTTTTCACAAATATGTCCCTCTTGCCCAGCAATCAATATTTTTACTTCATCTCTTCCTCTGCCACAAAAAGAACAATGCAAATGAGTTTGTTTTGCCATAATTAATTTTTAAAATAAGTTGATTCGGATTTTTATATTCTATAATTTTTCCAAAACAGCATCTACAATCCCGTAGCCTATTGCTTCTTCTGCATTCATCCAATAGTCTCTATCAAAATCTTTCATTATTTGCTCAAAAGTTTTCCCGCAATTTTCAGCTAAGATTTTAGCGCCAATTTCTTTCGTTTTTCGAATTTGTTCAGCTTGAATTTCTATGTCTGCACTAGTAGCTTGGAAATACCCCCCTATACTTGGTTGATGAATCATCACTTCACCATGAGGATAAATGTATCTTTTACCTTTAGTACCAACGCTTAATAATATAGAGCCCATACTTGCTGCTAACCCCATACATATTGTAGTTACAGGACTAGAAATTAATTTTATTGTATCGTACATAACCATACCGCTAGTTACAACACCACCAGGACTATTTATATACAATTTTATTTCCGTTCCAGGCTTATCGGATTCTAAAATTAAAAGCTTGTTTACAATATCTTTTGCCGACTTATCATCTACAACACCCCACAAATAAATGGTTCTACTCTCAAAAAACAAGTTCTCCATTTTTTTCATGGTCTTTGCGCCCATTTGTTCTTCTTTATTTGGAATTTGCGCTTCTTCGCTTCCATCTTCCATTAAAAATCGACTATTTATATAATCTGATAAATTCATTTTTCAATATTTTAAATTATTGGTTAGAGGAAGCTTTTCTTGGATTAATAAATAAAACTTCATCAACTAATCCATAAAGCTTTGCCTCTTCGGCTTTCATCCAAAAATCCCTATCACAATCTTTTGCAACTGCTTCAATTGATTGATTGCTATGATTGGCTATAATTTCATAAAGCTCCACTTTTAATTTCTTTATTTCTCTGGCAGTAATTTCGATATCAGTTGCTTGACCACCAATTCCACCACTTGGTTGGTGAAGCATTACTCTGCTGTGTTTTAAGGCAGTTCGTTTCCCTTTAACGCCAGCACAAAGCAAAACAGCTCCCATACTTGCAGCCATTCCTGTACATATTGTACTAATATCTGGACTAATAAATTGCATAGTATCATACACACCTAATCCAGCATAAACACTTCCCCCAGGACTGTTGATATACATTTGAATATCTCTAGTTCTATCTACACTTTCCATGAAAAGCAATTGTGCAGTTATGATATTTCCAACATAGTCATTGATTCCCTCTCCTAAAAAAATAATTCTATCCATCATCAATCGACTAAAAACATCCATCTGAGCAATGTTTAACGGCCTCTCTTCAATAATGTAAGGTGTTAAATTGGTAGGGTTAAATTTTGTTTGGTAATTATGTAGTGTTGAACTACTAATTCCTTTATGCTTCACTGCATATTGATTAAACTCTTTTCCTAAATCCATTTTCATATTTTAATATCAAAAATCAAAATCAAAATGTATGCAAAAAATATTTGCAAGACATTTTGACGCAAGCCCCTAATTATTTCAAATAATCTATTATTTAATAATTAGGGATATTTTTTTACAGCTAAACCTAAAAAAATAAAGAAGATTTAGAATTTAGGGCAATGAATTGGCTTATCTGTATTAGGCCTATAAATATAAATAGCAGAAATTTCTATTCCACCTTGTTTTGCACTAGCTGTTTTTAAAGCAGAAGTATTTACATCATAAGTAATTCCCAATCTAATATCATTGAATTCAACGCCTAAATAAGGGATCAATGCATCATTTAATCTCATCCAACTTCCCACATATAAACTTGTAGGTTGTTCCGTTTCCGGATTTGCTGTAAATTGAGCTGCACCGCCAAAAACTGTTTCGCTCGCACCTGCTTGCAATGTTTGAATTGCACTAAAATGTAGAGTTGTTACTGGGCTAACTCCAAAATAGGTTCCTGCATGTAGTGTTGCACGAGGATTTATTGAATAACTTGAACTATTGGTAAATTTTTGAGTAGGTTTATTTATATGATATAAACTTACACCACCATAAAAATTATTCCTGTCATTTGTGCTTCCACTATATAATACTCCAGCATTTACGTCAACATAATTTGAAGAAAGCGTTGCTCCTGAAAACGCTTCTCCAGATGAAGAACCGGTGAACCCTCCACCATTTGGATCTAATTGATTTTCAAACTTTAATTCACTTGTGTTGATAATCATATTTGAATACGTAAATTGTACGCCACCACTTATTTGGTGGAAACCATCTTCATCCAAACCCTTATGATAAGCAGAAGAAAGACTAAAATAGTTGTATTTTACGGCACCATTGGCACTATTATCAGTTAAAAAAACTGAACCAATACCCCAATTATCATTATTAGGCAAGTTTTTTTGTGCAACGTGGAAATCTACAGACCCTGTAGAAGTTATAAAGGCATTATTTATGGTAGGCCACTGGTTTCGATAATTCCCTGCTACTCTTACAGCACCGTCAAACTTTCCAGTAAACGCAGGATTTAAAGTAAGTGGTGAAGAAAAAAATTGAGAAAAATGCGGGTCTTGCCCAAAAACGTTACTAGAGAACAAAATGATACAAGTAATAATTAATATTTTTTTCATTACTAAAATTGATTATTGAATAATTGAAAATGTTGTATTAAAAATAAATAAAAAAAAATTAACAAAAAAGATTTTCAAGTTTAAGACTGTGTTTTTGTTCCAAACGCTAGATCTCCTGCATCACCTAAACCAGGTACAATATACCCTTTAGCAGTTATTTCATCATCAATATCTCCACACCAAATATGTATATCTGTGCCACATTCTCTATGAAGATATTCTATTCCAATTGCACTTGCAATTGCGCAAACTACAAAAATTTCTTTGGGACTGCCTTCTTCTTTTAAAAACTGAATAGTTTTTGCCAATGAAGCACCCGTAGCCAACATAGGATCGCTAATTATTAATACTTTATTATCTAACACAGGGCTGCTCAAATAATCTAGACTTATTTCAAAACTGCCATCTCTATTGTGTTTTCTATACGCACTAATAAAAGCATTTTCTGCTTTATCAAAGTAATTAAGCATTCCGTTGTGAAGCGGTAAACCTGCTCTTAAAATTGTTGCTAAAACGGGCTGGTCTTTTAAAACTTTACTAGAATGTATACCCAAAGGCGTTTGTATTTCTACAGTTTCAGAAGGAAGTATTTTGCTAATTTCATAAGCAATCACCTCACCAATCCTTTCTAAATTTCTTCTGAATCTAAGCCTATCGGATTGAATATTGATATTTCTCAACTCAGAAACCCAATTGCTAACTAAACTATGCTTTTCACTTAAATTAACTATCATAAAATTATTCTGTTTTAAAACAGATAAAATAACCTTTTTACAAATATTGAATTTACAACCACCATCTCTGCATTAAACTTGCATATGTATTGACTTTGCAATTATAGTTTTTTTGTTTAGAATTTAAGAATAAAGTCTTTGAAGAGGTATTGAATACGTTGTTTTTTGTTAAGATTATACCAATAAATTTAGATTCTATAGAAATTTAGCTAAAATAAAGTTATTAAATATAGATTTGCTACTTTATTATTTTAACATTAAGTATTAATCATAAATGGCAGTACTAAAAGAAGGAAGCAAAGCTCCTGCATTCAAAGCATTAGATCAAAACGGAAAAACTATTGCTCTTAAAGATTATTTGGGTAAAAAAGTAGTTTTATATTTTTACCCTAAAGACGACACCCCGGGATGCACAGCACAGGCTTGCAATCTAAAAGATAATTACACCGACTTAATTGCTCGGGGGTTTGAAGTAATAGGAGTGAGTGTAGACTCTGTGAAGAGTCACAAAAAATTTGAAGAAAAATTTAGCCTACCTTTTCCTTTAGTTGCTGATGAAGAAAAGAAAATTGTAGACGCTTACAATCTTTGGGGTGAAAAGAAATTTATGGGCAAAACGTATATGGGAACTACAAGGACCACTTTCCTGATAGATGAAACTGGAAAAATTAAAAAAATAATTGCAAAACCTGATACCAAAAATCATACTGAAGAAGTGCTAGAAGCTTGGGATGAAGCATAAACAATAAGTTTACTTCATTAACTAATCTTTTAATTCCCTTATTTATAAACTTTTATAAATAAGCTTATAAAGAATGGTTTTCAGAATCAATGGTTTTGAATATTTCCCATCGAGGCTCAAATTATCAAATAAGATATGTAGTATATTATTAAAGAATTCATTTAGTAGCTAAATTAGTTGCTATTTGAATTCTTCTATTTTAAGTATATGGTAAATTTATTTCATAAAATATTCTTTGTGAACATATAATGAAAAAGCAACTAGAAATATTAATTAATTATTACAGAAGAATACATTTCAATCTGCTCCTTCAATTCTGATTGAGTGGAACTTCCATTTTCTTGAAGCGATACAAATGCTGATGATAATAAAAGTTTGATAAAAGACAATTTTTTATCAGCATCAATATGTGCATTTGTTGATACATCTGAAATCCGGCTAGCTAGTGCAATACTATTCAAAGCTTGTAGTTCTTTTTGCTGTATTGTACGTAATTTTTTTCTAAGCGTTACAAGTTTAATCAGATAACTAGTCTGTCTTTTGGTAGATGCTTTGGTAGCTATATCAATTTCCCTAATTTGAAATTCTTTTAATTTTAATTTAATATTCGAGTTTAAAGAACTTGACTGATTTATATTTAAAAAAGGTTCCAGCAATAACATTGCATGCGTTGTCAATTCTCTAGTGTTTAATTCTGCCATTCCAATTACTGATGTAGATACTGAAAGATATGATGCTAGTATAGATTGAGATAAACCGAATTTCTCTCTTAATTCCGTTAACCAATTTTTCATAAATAGTTTTTTCTATTTCTAAATAAATAAATGTGTGATAAATTTGTTGTGACAATTTTATTTATCACAGATTTTTTATCACAAAGGTGTGATGATTTTTTTGTGATAATTTAAATTATCACAACTTTTTTATCACAATAATTATAGATACGAATGAAAAGGTAATAATTCTTACATTCATAAAAAACTCAGAAATTATAACCTATTTTTTTTGATATTCCATTATCGGATGCCTTTCAAATTTATTTTTCGATTCATCAAAAATATAGCGGTAAGTAACCAAATGGCGGCTTTGTTTGCCATCTAAACCCTTATAAATATTTATCATTCTAGGATTCCAATCACCTGCCCAGCCCATTTCATATTCATTGTACCAGCCTTTCCCTTTCACATACAATGCTACTTCCTGAATGATAAAACTATCTATACCCAATGCTTGAAACTTTGGTATAACCCCAAATGCTAATCCAGTAGCTTTTTTGCAATATCCTTTTTTTTTCATCCACAGTAATCGCAACTTTTCAATCAACCCCAATTTTCCATTAAAATGTTTGAAATACTCATTTAAATCTGGAATATTGATAAACATTGCAATAGGATCTTCTTTGTAATAGGCAAACCAAATCAATCTTTCATCCATTACTTGCTTCATTTTTAAAAACAAATGAAGCACTTCTTCTTTTGAAATTTCTTTTGCTTCTCCATGTTGTGCCCAACCTGCATTATATACAGTTGCAAAATCATTTGCATATTTTTCTAGATTATTCAGTTTAATATGATGTGCCGAATATTCTTCTTTTGCTTTAAACTTTGCATGACGATCAACAATTTTATCTGAAAATGGTGTGTCAACCTCCATCGTAAAGTAATATTGGTTATAGTAATTTTTAAGACCATAATTCTCAAAAAATTGTTGATAATATGCAGGATTAAACGACATGCCATAAAGTGGTGGCTTGTCAAAACCTTCTATTAAAAGCCCCCACCATTTATCTCTATCGCCAAAATTAATTGGACCGTCCATTGCCTCTACCCCTTGTTCTAATAACCATGTTTTAGCTGTATCAAACAATAAATTGGCTGCTAATTGATTTTCAATACAATCAAAATAACCAAAGGCGCCAACTTCGAAATCTGTTCCATTATTAATATATCTTTCATTTACAAATGCGGCTATTCTTCCAATTGGCTGTTGTTGATCACTAAATAAAATCCATCTTTTCGCATTACCGTGCTGAAAGTTTTTATTATATAAAGGATTAAAAACATCATTCACTTCATTATCTAATGGTCTTATATAAACAGGATTTTTTTTATTTATCTCTGCATTAATACTTAAGAAAATATTTTCAGTTTCCTTATTGTTTACTTCTATAATATTCATCGCAATTTTTTTATTAGACGAGTTGATTAATATTGATTAATACTTAATAAAACCAATGTACAGGCTTCTAAAGCATGAATGCCATTGTCTTTCGCAATTTGTTCAAATTCAACATTTTCGGTTCCAGGATTAAAAATTATTCTCTTTGGTTTTAATGAAAGGATATAACCGTAATATTCCCTTTGAATTATTGGATTAATGTATAAAGAAACTGTATTAATATTTTCTAAAAAAGGCAATTCATCTACAATCAAAACGTCTGCAACTTTTCCGCATACTTTCCCAATTGCAAAAACTTCATAGTCAAAGCTTCGTAATTTTTGAATTGCTAAATTACTGTATCGATTTTTATTTTCTGATGCCCCAATTATTAATGTTTTTTTCATGCTACACTTTGTATGAATATTGATAAATAAGAATTCTAAATTCAAATTTTGATAAAAAGCTGTTTTTATATAGGTATACTATTTTTAATACAAGGTTTAAAACTAAAAGAATTTTGATGGATAGATTAAAAGCTAAAAAAAAAGCCTACATCAAATATATGATGTAGGCTTTTTTATATTTTTTAAGAATTATTTTTTTAATGCTTCTGCCATTGTTTTTCCAATATCTGCAGGGCTATCAACAACATAGATACCACATTCTGCCATTATTTTCATTTTAGCTGCTGCAGTATCTTCTGCACCACCAATGATTGCACCAGCATGCCCCATTCTTCTACCAGCAGGTGCTGTTTGACCAGCAATAAAACCAACTACTGGTTTAGTTGCATTGTCTTTTATCCAGCGTGCTGCATCAGCTTCCATACTTCCACCAATTTCACCAATCATAATGATGCCATCAGTATCAGGGTCATTCATTAATAATTTAACTGCTTCTACTGTTGGTGTTCCAATAATTGGGTCACCTCCAATTCCAATAGCAGTACTAATACCTAAACCAGCTTTTACGGTTTGATCTGCAGCTTCATAAGTAAGTGTCCCAGATTTTGAAACAATTCCAATTCTACCTTTTTTGAATATAAAACCTGGCATGATACCAACTTTTGCTTCTTCAGCAGTAATTACTCCTGGGCAATTTGGTCCGATTAATCTAGTTGAGGTACCTTGTAAAAAACTTTTAACTTTTACCATATCTTGCACTGGAATTCCTTCTGTAATACAAACTACTAGAGCAATACCAGCTTCAGAAGCTTCCATAATCGCATCTGCTGCAAAAGCAGGAGGAACAAAAATGATACTTACATCAGCACCAGTAGCCTTTACAGCATCAGCAACAGTATTAAAAACTGGCTTTTCTAAATGTAAAGTCCCCCCTTTGTTTGGAGTTACACCACCTACTACATTTGTTCCGTACTCAATCATTTGAGTAGCATGGAATGTACCTTCTGTTCCAGTAAAACCTTGAACAATAATCTTCGAATTTTTATTTACTAATACTGCCATAAAAAACCAAATATTTGTTTATATTAATGTGCGACAAAAATAGGGGTAAAGCTATTTGTAACTAGCATTTATTAAAAAGGAATTTCTCGATAACGGTTGTGTAAATAAAATATTTTTAAATAATAAAAAAGCCCCACAAATAATGTGAGGCTTTTGTATTTATAATTAAAACTGTTGATTATCTTAAAAACAACATTTCTCTATATTTAGGTAATGTCCATTCTTCATCATCTACCAAATGCTCCAATTTATCAACATGATAACGGATTATATCAAAATATTTTCCTTTAACGTCATCACAATAAGCTATTGCTCTTGCCCTTGTATCTGTAAGATTATTAGCTACTTTTCTAGCTTCAACCATTTCATTTACATTCTCATAAATAACATTGATATGTTCGCTTACTTCATTTAGGATAGCCAATTGGCTTCTATAAGTTGTTTCTGGAACACCAACCGCTTTAAGACTTTCTATATTTCCAGCTAATTGTGTAAGATATTTTACAGCAGCAGGTATAATATGATTAATTGCCAAATCGCCCATTACTCTTGCTTCGATTTGTACTTTTTTCAAATACTTTTCAAGCTCAATTTCATGTCTAGCTTCTAATTCGCTGTGAGTATAAATTCCATTAGTTGCGAACAAACGCTTAGCCTTTTCAGTAATCATTGCATCTAGTGCAACTGGGGTAGTTTTAAGATTTGGCAACCCACGCTTTTCAGCTTCCTTATGCCATTCTTCGCTATAACCATCACCCTCAAACAATACTTTTTTACTTTCAACTATATAGCGTTGGATAGTTTGCATAATTGCTACTTCCTTTTTCTCACCTTTATCTATAATTGAATCAACATCTTTTTTAAATGTTTTTAAAGTTTCAGCCATTATTGCATTAAGAATAGTCATTGGGTTAGCACAGTTTGCTGATGAACCAACAGCTCTAAATTCAAACTTATTTCCTGTAAATGCAAAAGGTGAAGTACGATTTCTATCGGTATTATCTAATAATAATTCAGGGATGCTTCTATGAAGATCTAATTTTAAAATTGCTTCATCTTGCTCATCAAAATTATTCCCAACCCTACTTTCAACTTCTTCTAATACTTTAAATAAATATTGACCTACGAAAACTGAAATAATTGCAGGTGGAGCCTCATTAGCACCTAAACGATGATCATTTGGAGCCGACGCAATAGATGCTCTAAGAATATCAGCATAATCATGAACAGCTTTGATGGTATTAACAAAAAATGTTAAAAACATCAAATTTGTTTTTGGAGTTTTCCCTGGAGCTAATAAATTTACACCAGTATCTGTAGCTAAACTCCAGTTATTGTGTTTACCATTACCATTAATTCCTGCAAAAGGTTTTTCATGTAAAAGAACTCTTAATCTGTGACGTTTTGCTATGCGACTCATCAAATCCATTAATAAAGTATTGTGGTCAACAGCAATATTTACTTCTTCGAAAATTGGAGCACATTCAAATTGAGCTGGAGCCACTTCATTGTGACGAGTACGAAGAGGAATGCCTAATTTGTAGGCTTCATTTTCATAATCTCTCATAAAAGCATAAACCCTTTCTGGGATAGATCCAAAATAATGATCTTCTAATTGTTGGCCTTTAGCTGGCGCAGCACCAAATACAGTACGCCCACTTTGTACCAAATCTGGGCGAGCAATTGCTAAAGCCTCATCAATTACAAAATATTCTTGTTCCCAACCTAAAGTTGCAAACACTTTATCTATATTCTTATCAAAATAATGACAAACGTCAACAGCAGATTTATTTAAAGCTTCTAAAGCTTTTAGCAAAGGTGCTTTGTAGTCTAAAGATTCACCTGTATATGAAACAAAAATTGTAGGAATACACAATGTTTTTCCATGACCTATTTCTATTATAAAAGCAGGTGAAGAAGGATCCCAAGCAGTATAGCCTCGTGCTTCAAAAGTTGCACGTAACCCTCCATTAGGAAAAGAAGAAGCATCTGGCTCTTGCTGAACTAAAGCAGCTCCATCAAATTCTTCAATTGCTGTTCCATCGCTTTTAATAGTGAAAAATGAATCATGCTTTTCGGCTGTTGTTCCAGTTAGTGGTTGAAACCAGTGTGTAAAATGCGTTACACCTCTACTCTCTGCCCATGCTCTTAACCCATTAGCAATTTGACCTGCATTAGCACGATCTATCTTTTTTCCCCCCTTAATACTACCAACAAGGCTTTTGTAAGCATCATCGCTTAAAAACTCTCTAGCCTTTTTGACAGTAAAAACATTTTCGCCAAAAATGGCAGTAATTTTAGATGATTTTGAGCCATTTGGTTCTACTTCATCTGTAAGTTTAGTAATTGCATCAAATCTTAATGACATGTCAGGAAAATTTTATTTTTTTTAATAATGAGCCCAAAGAAAGTGTATTTTTCTTTTTTTTGTAAAAAAATATTGATTTTTATTTTGAGATAGACCTAAAAAAGTTGATTTTGATTGCACAATCAACGGTATTTGTTAATTATCAACGTCTTAATAAAGGAAACAATTTCGGATTAAGGGATAAATAACATTTACTAGATTCAGTTATACTCCAATTAAAATTAAGTCATAATACATAATTAGTATTGCTAATAAAAAATAAGGTAGTGATTCAAAATGTATGCTGGCTTCTAAGCAGCATTTCTATGTTGAATATAGGTTTTAATAATTCCATAGTGCATATCATCCTTTTTTGAAAAACAAACTGTTTTTCTGGC
>Ga0209188_1000103_pt1 | contig 98674 bp, 66 predicted proteins | sample C_130625_EF_Meta_FD_187307 | JGI IMG/M metagenome (GOLD analysis project Ga0209188, IMG submission 187307) | Freshwater microbial communities from Lake Croche, Canada to study carbon cycling - C_130625_EF_MetaG (SPAdes) (version 2) | ecosystem: Environmental > Aquatic > Freshwater > Lake...
AAAGAAATGAAAAAAATAATCTTACCAATAGCAATAATGCTACTAACAATTGGTGTAGCAAATGCACAAACACCTGATCCCAATGACCCAGGTATTGGTGGTCCAGGTAGTACGACTGTTGGCGGACCAAGTAATGATGGTGTGCCAGTAGTTCCTTTTGATGGAGGAATGAGTTTGTTACTTGCTGCAAGTGGCATTAGCTATGCAAGTAAACAATTAAAAGCTAGGAAATTAGCCATCTAGAATTAGTTAAATAATAAAAAGGGGCAAGTAACTAAAATTTACTTGCCCCTTTTTTATTTATTGGATTGTAAATTATACTAAACTAGTACCATTAGTAATATCTACAATATATGTTTTTAGCTTTAACTGGTATTTTGAATAATATGCTTCGGTAGCTTTTTGAATAAAAGATTGGGTGTTTTCTTTAAGTAATAAGTTGATGGTGCATCCACCAAATCCACCACCCATCATCCTGCTTCCAAATACAATATTGCTTTCAAGTGCCACTTGATTTAAAAAATCTAATTCCGGACAACTTACCTCATAGAGATTGCTCAAACCATCATGTGCTTCGTACATTAATTTGCCAAAACCAACTAAATCATGATTAGATAATAGGGTAGTGGCTTTCCCTACTCTTGCTATTTCTTCAACAACAAATTTTACTCTATCAATGGTTTTAAGAGGAACCTTATTAGTTAAACTTTCTATATGACTATGACGAACATCTCTGTAATTTTTAATTTCTGCAAACTGTTCTTTTAGGATTGCAATAGCAGTATCACATTCTTGTCTTCTAGTATTGTATTCCGAATCGCCCAATGAATGTTTTACTCCTGTATCACAAAGTACAATATCATAATTTGTTAGATTAAAAGGAAAGTACTCATATTCTAATGTGAGGCAGTCTAATTTTATTACATGATTTTCTTTGCCAAAGCTGCTTGCAAACTGATCCATTATACCACAGTTTACCCCTACAAAATTGTTTTCAGCTTGTTTTGAAAACTGTACCATTTGTAACCTTGATAAACCTAATTGAAATAATTCATTTAAAGCAAAGGCAATTCCGCATTCAACTGCTGCAGATGATGATAAGCCAGCTCCTGTAGGAATATTTCCGCCAAATACACAATTGAAAGGCGAGAGGGTAATACCTACTTTCTGCATTTCATTAATTACCCCTAAAATATAGTTAGCCCAAGATTTCTCTTTAGTATGATTAATATTTGAAAGAGTAAACTGAAATGTTTGATTGATATCAATTGCTTTTAATGTACAAATGTCTGATGCTTCATTAGGAGCTATGGCAAATAATATAGATTTATCAATACTTGCTGGTAAAACAAATCCATCATTATAATCTATATGTTCTCCAATTAAATTGATTCTTCCTGGAGAATTAATTACTAAGGATGGTTCATTACTAAATGTGTCTTTAAAAATGGAGACGATACTTTCTCTTTTCATATACTAAGTTGAAATATACTCTAATTTAAGTTGATGCGATTTTTAATACAAGGGTAATAATTGTTCTGATTCAATTAGTAAATAGCTTCTACTACTAATAATAATAAACTAAGTACAGTTTCCCTTTTATTACATACTAATCATGGCTTTTATAACGCCATTTTTAGGATCAAGCCAAGATGCAAAATTGTCTTTTACCTCTTCAAATTGCACTCTATGTGTGATGTAGTTAGTAGGATTTACAAAGCCTTTTTTCATAGAAGAAACTACGTGGTCAAAATCAACTGAAGTAGCATTTCTGCTGCTCATTAAAGTAGCTTCACGTTTGTGAAACTCAGGATGATTGAATACAATATCTTGCTTCTGCAAGCCTATTAAAACAAATCTTGCTCCATGTGCCATGTATTGAAAAGCATTATTTATTGCTTTTAAATTTCCTGTGCAATCGATTACTACAGTAGGCATATCATTATTGGTAATGGCGGCTAATTGCTCTTTTACATCAGGTAAAAGCGCGTTTATGGTATGTGCAACTCCCAATTTGTCTTTACAAAATTGTAAGCGTTGTTCATTAATATCTAATGCAATTACGTGTCCACCTGCTATTCTCGCAAATTCCATTGTGCCTAAACCTATTGGGCCTGCACCAATTACCAGTACAAATTCACCTTGTTGTACATCTGCTCTTCTTACGCCATGAGCCCCAATTGCCAAAGGTTCTACTAATGCAAGTTCATCATCACTTAACCCTTCTCCGTGAATAAGTGAATAAGTAGGTACCGATAAATACTCTCTCATTCCACCATCAATATGCACCCCACAAACATTTATGGTTGCGCAACAGTTGGGTTTTCCATTTCTACAAGCAATACATTTTCCACAATAAAAATAAGGACTAATAGTAACTGATTCGCCTACAAGAAAACCACTTTCTGGTTGTGTAGTAACAATTTCTGCTGCTAGTTCATGACCTAAAATTCTTGGATAGTTGAAAAAGGGTTGTGTGCCTTCATAAGCATGAAGATCTGTACCACAAATGCCTATTTTTTTTATTTTAAGTAGGGAATAGTTTTCAGGAACATTTGGTAAATCTGTTTCGGTATATTCAAAATTGTGAGGATTTGTGCAAACCAAATTCTTCATATTATAAAGTTTAGTTCGCAAATATATGGTTAGCAAGAAAGCTGCTTCTTACTGATATTATTGGTAATTACTCTTTGGTGTAAATATGTTGGGTAATAGAAACCATATTTCCATCGTATCTCATAGTTGCTAGAGATTGTGTGCCATCAGGATAATAGGTGTATTCTTTGGTGGTTTTGCCACAAATTTCTTTAATTGGTTGGTGAATTTTATTAAATATTATTTTGGTTTTGTGCGATTCTTCAAATGGTCTTGTAGAATAGATATGTAAAGTGTTTTTACGGTATTTATAATATGTTTTGTAGTCGTAATCTAAGTTTTCAATTTTTTTTACGGCATTGTGTTTATCGTAATAATATTTTTCAACTAAAATAAGTCCACTGATATTCGATTGCATCCACACTTCAGATAACCTGCCTTTGTCATCATAAATGTTTTCTATAACGCTGTTTTTAATCAATCCATTGGACAATTTATAAGTTGTATTTTTTTTGGCAACTTTACTAAAGCCGGCATAAGTAAAATAGTTGTTTCCTATTTCACGCTCTTGATTGGTTATCCCTGAAGAAGTAGAAATTTGAACCAATTGGTTATCAGTATTATAATAAAAGGTATCAATTAGGCGCGGGTTTTTTTTAGATATTTCTCTAATTCTATAAGTTAGTTTGCCATTTTCATCATAATAAGCTATAACAGAGTCAACGCAAATTAATTTGTTGGGGTCAGACATAATAGTAACCCCCTTTGTAGAATTACAATAGGTGTAGGTGCAAATAACTTCTTTTGTTATCTTGTTTCTTTTGATGAGTACACTAGGGTTAGTTCCTGTTTCAGACAAATAGTTTCTGTCTATTTGAGAAAAACCAAAGACATACATCATTAAGAAAAATAAACTTAACAATAATATTTTCATAAAAAAATAGTATGCTGCGCGGCAATATTAGTTTACTTGGGCTAATTCTACAAGAAAAATAACCGTTTTACTATATATTAATACTTGTAATAAATCTTTTTACCTTAAAATCTCTTTTTTAATAGAAATTCTTGTATGAATATTAATTGATTGCAAAAAAGCTTGTAACGCTGCCAATAGCCAATATAATTCATATTAGGACTAGTATAAGTATTTTTAGATTAAACTATTGTTTCAAATAAATAGATTAGTTGTGCTATATCATTATTTGATAGAATAAACAAGAAGCTAATAGGAATTGAAATTTTGGAGTGATAAAAAAATTGAACTTAAGAGTGGCTAAGGAACATCCACACAAAATTTAAAAATTTTGTTTAATGACCCAATTTTTTAAAATATTATTTTAAAATGCTTTACAAGCTAATTCAGTGCCTAATATTTTTATTTTAGAATAAGGAATTTTTTTAAAGTTAAACAAATATTATTATATAAAAACACGATATATGATATCTTTTTAAGGTAAATTTCTATTGTTTATAAGGTTTATCCAATATATACATCGTAAAATCGCCATTTAATAAAATTATATTTCAAAAATAAAATAAATCCCCTATAAATTTGTGCTGTCCTTATTTTAGTTGCAATAACCAATCATTAGCAGGTAATAACTTTTAAATGAAATATAAATTGTAGAAAAGATAAACAAGTTACACATGAATGCAAAAGAAACAACCCCTTACAATGTAGCCAAAAGAGTCATCGAACTAGTAAAAGCAACTGATTTCAAAGCCACAGTTGGCGTTTTCAATAAAATAAAAAAGGAGAATGTAAACAGAAAGAAGATTCAATAAAAAAAACTCCATTCCCATGCCCCAATACCACGATACTTCATAATAATCCTACAACCTTTAGGATATCACTTCTAAAATAGGAATGGCATCCCAAAGCGTTTAGGATTGCACTTCTAAAATAGGAATGGCATCCTAAAGCGTTTAGGATAGTACTTCTAAAATAGGAATGGCATCCTAAAGCGTTTAGGATGGCACTTCTAAAATAGGAATGGCATCCTAAACAAATAATTAAGTGGTAACCTCAATAAATAATGATTAATAAATAAAGTAAAGTATGAACACAAGAATCTTATTCGGCAATTTTTATAGTGATGATAAAATTGGTAATTTTTATATAGAGCGTCATGCCGATGATGCCATTGCCAAAATAACTAGAAACAATACAGGTGGTATTTTCGATTCGATTTTAAATCCACTAATAGCAGCAATGATTCCGTTTAAGGTAGAGTTGGGCGATGTAGATACTTCGGTAAACGTTCTAAAGGGCAAAACCGAAACAGTTGATGAATTTATAGCGAGGTTTGTGGGTTTTATGAAAAATAGTTATATAGACATTGCCTCGAAATTGGGAGGAGAAAAATCGGAGGCTTTTATAGAGTTTTTTCCAAGAGGAAAAACTGAATACACCCAAATTACCAAAACAAAAATGCCTACTATAACCACTCGTATTAATACTGCAGCTACAAACAATGCCACTGCTATAGGTACAGAACTTACTACAAAATTGCAAAGTTTTAAGGCAGATTGGGTAACGGTAAGGAAACTTCAACTAAAAACCAAGGCTGATCTTAAAGGAAATAGAACCGAGCGAAGCACAGCTAGAAAAACGGTAGAAAACTGCCTAATAGCCGCTGTAAGATTTATTGGTAATAAATACCCCGGCGAAGAAGCTAAGTGTTTACAGTTTTTCGATTTTAATTTGTTGGAAGGAGTTCACCATACCGGTGGTGGCAAACCCAACGAAGGAATAGATGGGGCAACAATATAGTTTCAAATTTAACTTACCGAAAGTGGGAAACTTTCGGTAAGTTTTTTTTTAATAAAAATCAGAATAGCCGAAAACTGATTTAAAGTAGGCGATGCGTTTAAACACAGATTAATAGCATAATTGGACTAATCCTAATATATTTATCCTTTAAAGCAAAGACTATACTATAAAAGCATACTTCATGAAACGGATTATCATTTTTCTATCAGCAATTGGCAGCCTTATTATCAATATAAATTGTTCTTCTTCAAAGAAATTAGATCCTGTAACCGAAGCTTATAGAAAAAGTGCCTTTAGTAAATATAAACTTCATGACTACAATGGGGCTATTACCATTTGTAAAGAAGCTATAGCCAAGAACCCCCAAAATGATGTGGCATATTCAATTATTGGTGGTTCTTATTGGGGATTAGAGGACTATGATAATGCTTATATAAGTTTTAACCAAGCATTAATAATAAAGCCAAATGATAAAGAATTAAGATTTTACAGGGCTTTTATGGAATTAAAGTTGAAAAAGTATAAAGAAGCCATTGTGGACTTTGATTGTGCTATAAAAAAGGAAAAGGGAGATGCCCATATTTATCACCTAAGAGGATGGATAAAGGGTAATATTTATAAACAATACCAAGCTGAACTAAATGATTATGATAGTTGCCTAATGCTGGATGAGGAGAACCATTTATTTGTTCATCAAAAAAAGGCAAATGTGTATTTATATCTAAATCAGTTTGAATCCGCTGCGAAAGAATTGAATAAATATATAAAAAAAGACCCGCAACAATTATCGCTGATATTGCATCATTTTATTATCAGTAAAAAATTCTATGAATTAAAAAAAGATTCCCTTTTAAAAGATTCTACCTTCAGAGATATTTATCAAGGAGATGCGGATGGTTATACTAGGTTAGCTTATTTAAATATGATTCTTGGTAAACACAAATTAGCAGAGAAATATTTAGAGCTAAGCAAAGTACTTCCCATGTCAACATACGGTCATTACTCCTTAAAAAGTGAGTTGGCTTGGTTGCAATACGATTTTAAGAAAGCATTAGCATACGATGATACAGTAATTGGAATGTTTCCAAAGAATGCATACTGTTATACCTTAAGAGGAAACATTTTAAGAACGCAAGGTGATTACCTAAACTCAATGTCCGCCTATAATAAAGCTATCAATTTGGATTCTTCTCAAAATGATGGATTCTTTTATAGGGGTGTCTTAAAACTGGCAATGGAAAATTATCCAGATGCCATTAATGACTTTACAAGTTCAATTAATGTAAAAATAGACAGTATAGATTATAGTGGTTATAACGCAAGGGGCTATGCTTATTTTATGAATAAACAATATAAAGAAGCATTAACAGATTATGATATGGCAATAAAACAAGCTCAAAGTACTTATCAGCCTTTTTGGGAATACCGCAAAGAGGCTTTGGATGCTTTAAGCGGAATTGGCACCAACGCTCTTACAACAATATACTGGCAATTGCCTATTGATGATGCAAATTACCTGCGCGATTCTGCAAGATTTCATATTAGTTATGAAGAACCGTTGAAGATAAATTTGAAAATAATAACCAATCATCTAATAACCAAAGATTCCATTGTTACCAGCATAAATGGTATTCCTTTCATTGGTGATGTAAAGCTTACCCTAAAGAAAAATGCTGCAACAACCAATCAACAAGTTTATGAAATTGAAGAAACGTTGAAACTTCCGCTAGGCGAACATTCTTTGCAGATAAAATGCGACAATAAACATTCGCAAATAATAAATGTGGTGGTGGAATAAAATACTAGTTTATTCTGCTGGCTCAATCCCAGCTAGTTAGAGGGTGTCGCTCGTCCCTTCTAATTCACAGCTAATCCATTTAAATCTCAAAAAATATATAAGGTCTAATACACCTATTTTATGTGTTCATTCGATTTAATAGTCAAGAGGTAATGGGGTTTAATAACTGTTATTAGTTGTTACTTAAATTTCCAAAAACAACCATGATGAATAGCGATTGGAAGTATCATTTAATCACATGTAAGAAAAGAATTGTTGTAATGTAGTTTATTCTCACACTTTATTCAATGAAATTAATAATTATTCTCTTTTTTCAAAGTATAACATTAGCTTGTTTTTCTCAAGAAAATGAATTGAAAAATAAAAGTTCTATTCTTCCTGAAAGAGCTTATAAGCTAGGAATTTCACTTGCAGGCACATCATTTTTAAATTTTACTAATGATATTAAACTAAAGCCAAGAATTACAATAAGTCCCTCAATAGGACTTAATCTAATTTTTCAAGCTTCTAGTGGAATGGGACAAGGTCCTTATGCTGAATTTGGAGTAGCTCCTGTAACAGCAATAGACGGTAAATATTATTATAGCTTAAAAACGAAACGAAATAATGGAAAATTAAATAGAGTATTTATTGGAGATTATGTTTCATTAAACTCTTATTTCTGGTTCCCATTAATTGGTAATTATAAGCACATTTTCGTTCAGCCAGAATATGGTACATTCTTTACTGTAGGTAGGCAAGTTCAAAAGTTGAATAATTGGTATTATAATTATTATATTGGTTACAGTATTTTTTCAAAAAAAATAGAAACTGCAAGGTTTAAAAGTGAAATTTACCCCAATTCCTTTGTTTTTGGTTATACCATTGGTTATACATTTTAAGCTAAAAAAGCTCCAGCATTTGTTGGAGCTTTTTTTTAGTAGCTATAATAAGTTACCTGCTAATATTAATAGGTAGAGAACTAAAATAATGTTTGATATACTTGGATAATCTATTTCATAGGTACAAATATTGAAAATATGGATGCTAAACTGACTATAGAACTCAATTAATGATTTGAGAATTAAGGACATTGCTTCATGCTAACTTAACAGAAGAAATAAATAATCGAGAAATGATTTTCAAAGGGATTGACCAATCTTATTATTATGAAGGATACGAAAAAGGGGATGCGTAACGTGGGGTTAAGTAAAAAATCCCGTTATCTAACACATGTGTTAGATAACGGGATTTTTATTAGAAAGCTAATAATCTATTTATCACCATTCAAAATCACGGGTGTTTTGCTATTTCCCATGATGATTACTTTGCTATTTGGTGAGGTTACTAAGCCTTTCATTACTTGAATTTGTTCGTATTGCAATTGCTTATCAGTTAATCCTGAACTCATTATTCGTTGATAGTCTGCAATACCTTGTGCTTCTATTCGTTTCCTTTCTGCATCTTGCTTTTCTTTTTGAATTACAAATTCCATTTTTTGGGCATCTTGTTCTGCCTTTATTTTTTCTTCAATAGATGTTTTCACCATTGCTGGTAAAGCGATGTTTCTTACAAGTAGTTGTTCTAAAACAAAACCGCGTTGTTTAAGGCTTTCGTCAATGCTTTTGTAAATACGGTTTTGAAATTCATCTCTTTTTTTGCTGTATAAATCTACCGCAGTATAGTAAACCGCATTATCACGAATTTTCGTTCTAGTAATTGGACGAATAATTTTTTCTTTATAGTCCAAACCCGTTTGCTTAATAATATCTGGCGCTTCTGTAGAAAGTACTCTATATAAAACAGTAAGGTCAATCACCACTTCCAGTCCATCAGCAGTTAAAGCGCGAATGGCATCATCACCTTCTTTATCACCTTCATTGTGTACAGCACTCATAGTGTAGTTTTGTGTTCTGATATCTAGTTTATACACTTCCATCAAAGGATTTACAACGGTAAGTCCACTTTGTAAAACGTCGGTTTGCACTTTACCAAATAATGATTTCACGCCTACTTCACCCGCATTTATTTGTTTAATACAAGAAGTAAGAAATCCTAAGGCCATTAAAATAATGCCCCCGATTCTTACTCCACCCGCAAATTGACTGAATTGCGTATTTGATTTTTTTAATGAAAACGATGCGAAAAAGACAATCACACCTAAAATAATAACTAACATGTTTTGTAATTTAGAAGGCAAAGGTAGTTGAACATGGTAATGCCTATGTAAATAATGATGAACGCTTAAAATGACTTTTCCAACTGCCTTCTTCTATATTCAAGCGGAGTGGCATTGGTAATTTGTTTGAAGTATCTGTTAAAATGTGCGGCATTATTAAAGCCTGATTCAAAACAAATATTACCAACACTTTTTTCAGATTCAGCCAAAAGCTTACAAGCATAATTGATACGCATCTCAATTAAAAAAGTAGAGAAATTTTTCTTGGTTCTCGATTTAAAGAATCTGCAAAAAGCATTAGGGCTAAGATTGGCTTTAGATGCTATAGCTTCCAAACTAATTTCCTTTGTGAAATTGTTAATAAGGTATTGAAAAATATTATTCATTCTTTCCCCTTCTTTTTCCGAAAAATTATGAGGAATATTGTTTTTGGCAATGGCTACTGTTTCATTAGATAAGGCTATTGTATTTAATATATCAAGCAATAAAATAACTCTTTCCGCACCTTTAGCTACTAAGAGAAGCTTCATTTTTTCAACCACTAATTGTTTGGTATTTCCTTTAATGCTCAATCCAACTTTGGCTTTATTTTGAAGGTCGGCTAATAATCTGTTTTCAGGCATTTGAAGAAAATACTCTCCAAATACATTCGGAAGAAAATGTATTACTAAAGATTGTGCTTTGGTATCAGTATTTTTTTCAAAATATATTTCATCGCATTTCCATAAATGGGGCAAATTGCTACCAACAAGAATTAAATCATCATTGGCAAAATGTGCAATATTGTTCCCAATAAATTGTGTACCAGTGCCTTGTTGAATGTAAACCAATTCTATTTCTGGATGAAAATGCCATTCACTGTAAAAAAAGGGTACGCTATCGAATCTACAGCTAAAAGAATGTTCTGGAGAAACAGATATTTTTAATAATTTAGGTTTCATATACTTTTAAATAACATGCTATTTATGCATCAATTATCTTTATTCAACTAATAAAATGGTAATATAGTATTAAAAGTTGCTAATTTAGGGTAATTTGCTAATGCTAAATCTAAATATTTTTGCCATCTGATGTTTAGAATATTGTTGATGTTATATATAAACGAATTCTTTACCTTCTTTTCATTTACATAGTGATTTGGTTTGTTCAGTTCAAAGCTTTCCTTGTCTTGGGAAAGCTTTTATTTTTTAATGACATTAACATAAACTTGTTTCTATCATTTAATTTGCTAACATTTGCCGCTATTGTAGTTTTATACAAGTTTGTTAGGCGCTTTTTATGAAGTAAAATAAAAAATTAGCTCATTTATATTTATATAGATAAAATTAGAAAACGATAATTATGAATCCTCATTTGGTTTTGCAAATTCACAGTAAAGACAATGTATTAGTAGCATTAACTGATTTACTAAAAGGGCAAGAAATTGCTTTCAATGGTAAGAACTATATTTTACAAGAAGATATCCCTTCCAAGCATAAGTTTTTTATGACGGATATGCTAAAAGGTGATGAAGTTTTTATGTATGGGGTATTGGTAGGCAAGGTACAATATGATTTAATTGCAGGAACTAGAATGAATGTAGATAATACCAAACATGCTGCTGAACCATATTACTATAGAGATATTAATTACAAATGGACTGCTCCCGATGTAAGTAAGTTTGCTGATAGAACATTTAATGGGTATCACAGAAACGATGGTAAAGTGGGAACAGCCAATTATTGGTTATTCATTCCAACTGTATTTTGTGAAAATAGAAATTTAGATGTAATCAAAGAAGCATTGCACAATGAACTTGGCTATGCAGTAACTGACAAATACAAAAGCTATACTCATTTATTAGTAGAGGCTTATGAAAAAGGAGAAGACTTACAAAATGTAGATATTTCTTTTCCTACTACCACTACCAAAAAAGGGTTATTTAAAAATATAGATGGTATTAAGTTTTTAAACCATCAAGGAGGCTGTGGTGGAACTCGCCAAGATTCAGTTGTTTTAAGTAAGCTATTGGCTGCTTATGCAGATCATCCAAATGTTGCTGGTATAACAGTATTGAGTTTGGGATGCCAACATTTGCAAACAAATGATTTTATTGATGAGATAAAAGCAAGAAACCCATTGTTTGATAAACCAGTTTTGGTATTTGAACAACAACAGTCACTAAGTGAGGAGCAGTTGTTACAAGAAGCGATTAAACAAACCTTCTTGCTTTTGATAGAAGCAAATAAAATAGAAAGAAAACCTGCGCCATTAAGTGCCTTATCAATTGGTGTAAAATGCGGTGGTAGTGATGGGTTTAGTGGTATTTCTGCTAATCCTGCTGTGGGATATTGTGCAGATTTAGTTGTAGGATTGGGTGGCAAAATTTTATTGGCTGAATTTCCTGAGTTGAATGGAGTAGAACAAGAGTTAATTGACAGAAGTACAAGCGAACCGGTAGCACAGAAATTTATTCATTTAATGAAAAGTTATGATGCCCAAGCACATGCTGTAGGTTCTGGTTTTCACATGAACCCATCACCAGGAAATATAAAAGATGGTTTAATTACTGATGCAATTAAAAGTGCAGGAGCTTGTAAAAAAGGTGGAACTGCACCAATAATAGATGTATTAGATTATACTGAACCAGCAACGAAAGCAGGATTGAATTTAGTTTGTACACCAGGTAATGACGTAGAAGCAACAACAGGTAAAGCTGCAAGTGGTGCTACACTTATATTATTTACTACTGGTTTAGGCACTCCAACCGGAAATCCTGTTTGTCCAGTAATTAAAGTGGCTAGCAATACTAAGTTAGCTGTAAAAATGAAAGACATTATAGATATAAATGCTGGCGATATAATAGAAGGTGCAAAAAGCATTGAGCAAATGGGAGAGGAGATACTAGAATATTGTATAAAAGCAGCAAGTGGCGAGGTAATTCCAAAAGCGGTACAATTAAATCAAGATGACTTTATTCCTTGGAAAAGAGGCGTAAGTTTATAATTACATTCATTCAAAATTTTAAATAAATAGAGATGTTTAGATTAGAAAATAAAACAGCGGTTATTACTGGTGGCGGTAGTGGAATTGGAAAAGCAATGTCCATTTTATTTGCTCAACAAGGCGCTAAAGTGCATATAATAGAATTGAGTGAAGAAAATGCGGCAACAACTGTTGCAGAAATAAAAGCTGCAGATGGAGAAGCTATTGCTCACAGTTGTAATGTGGCAAATCAAAAACAAGTTGTAGATGTATTTGCAACAATTGAAAAGGTAGATATACTGATTAATAATGCTGGTATTGCCCATATTGGAAAAGCAGATACTACCGCAGAAGTTGACTTTGATAGGGTGATGGCCGTAAACGTAAAAGGAGCATACAATTGCATTTTTGCTGCCATTCCAAAATTAAAGTTGCATGGTGGTGTAATAATCAACATGGCATCTATTGGTTCTAATGTTGGGATAGCAGATAGGTTTATTTATAGCACAACCAAAGGAGCAATTAAAGCAATGACGATGAGCGTTGCTAGAGATTATATAGCAGACAAGATTCGTTGTAATTCTATTTCTCCTGCAAGAGTACATACCCCTTTTGTTGATGGTTTTTTGAAAAACAACTATTCAGGACAAGAGGCAGAAATGTTTGAAAAATTATCTAAATCACAACCAATTGGTAGAATGGCAGAACCCATTGAAATTGCTACACTAGCATTGTACTTATGTAGCAATGAAGCAAGCTTTATCACAGGTTGCGATTATCCTATAGATGGTGGATTTACTACTTTAAATAATTAAAAATAAAAAAATGAAACTTAGCAGATTTGGAAATGTTGGTAATGAAAAACCAGCAGTAGTTGTTGATGGAATACGTTATGATGTAAGTGCCTTTGGCCAAGATTATAATGAAGATTTTTTTGGTAATGATGGTATTAAACAATTAAAAGTTTGGTTTGAAGCTAATAAAGCTACTTGTCCTGCTGTGCCAGCAGATATAAGATGGGCTTCTTGTACTACAAGACCTTCTAAAATTGTTTGTATTGGTTTAAACTATGCCGATCATGCTGCTGAAAGCAATATGGCTTTACCAGTAGAACCAATTGTATTTTTTAAATCTACAACAGCTCTTGTAGGACCAAATGATGATTTGGTAATTCCAAAGGGTAGTGAAAAAACAGATTGGGAAGTAGAATTGGCAGTAGTCATTGGTAAAAAAACTTCTTATGTATCAGAAGAAGATGCTTTGGACTATGTAGCAGGATTTTCATTGCATAATGACTATAGCGAAAGAGCTTTTCAATTGGAAAGAGGTGGTCAGTGGGTAAAAGGAAAAAGCTGTGACACATTTGCACCAATGGGGCCTTGGGTAGCAACAACTGATGAGTTTGAAGACATAAACAACTTGCGTTTGTGGCTTTCAGTAAATGGAAAAATGTACCAAGATGGCAATACTAGCAATCTAATTTTTAAAGTGCCTTTTTTGGTTTCTTATTTAAGCCAGTTTATGACTTTGTTACCGGGCGATATTATTTCTACTGGTACTCCAGCAGGTGTTGGTCTTGGTCAAAAACCTACTCCAGTTTATTTAAAAGCTGGTGATGTTATTGAATTGGGAATTGATGGTTTGGGTACTTCTATTCAAACTGCAAAAGCATACCAAGGTTAATTTTAATAGCCGATTTTACAATATTTAAATTAAAAAGTGCAGCTTCGTTTGATGCTGCACTTTTTTTATATTTGGTTGATAGATTTGTTTTGATATTAATAAAAGATAATGCCTCCTAATTTCTCACACCATTAATACATGGTTTTAAAACAAACCTTTTCCCATTTCTACAGTCCTTCACGCTAATCTCATATAATGGGATATAATTGCCATTTAAAAGTATTGCTTTCTATATGAAAAAATTATTGCTGTTTTGGTTACCAATCTTATGTTTCTTTTTTGCAAAATCACAATCCACATCTCCTTCTGAATACTCCCTTTGGTACAACAAGCCCGCTTCTTCCATTTTGGCAAAGAACAAAAAAGATTCTTGGCAAACGTATATAAATGAAGCCTTGCCCATTGGTAATGGTCATATAGGAGGGCTAGTTGCAGGCGGCACTAATAAAGATACTTTAAGGTTGAACGAAATAAGTCTTTGGACGGGTTCCGACAATATTTCTGGGAGCTATGAAAAAGCAGGAATGGGTGCATATCAATCTCTAGGAGACTTAACGCTTTCCCTTCCTGAGCATGAAAACGCAACAAACTATCGTAGAGATTTAGATATCAGCCGTTCCTTAGCCTCGGTTTCTTATAATTGTAATGGAGTTGCCTACCACCGCGAATATTTTTGCAGCAATCCTGCTGGCATTATGGCTATCCGTTTTACGGCAAATAAGTCTGGTGCATATTCTGGCAGCATAGGCTTAACCGATGCACATAATGGCACTGTAAAAGCAGATGGGAATATCATTACGTTATCAGGCAGCCTTAGCAATGGTTTGAAATATGAAGGACAAGTTATGTTAGTGCACAGTGGGGGAACTGCATCCGTTTCAAATAATGGAATTAGCTTTTCAAACTGCAATAACATTACTCTGTATTTTGCTGCAGGAACAGATTATGCAATGGATTATTCAAAAAACTATAGAGGTGCAAACCCTCATGAATTAGTTACCGATAGAATTGAAAAAGCCAAGAAAAATGGATATGATGCCTTGTTGGTAAATCATCTGAAAGACTACAAGTCCTTTTTCAACAAAGCGTCCATACTATTGGGCAAATCAACAGAGGCTCAAAAAGCAATGCCAACAGATTTGAGAAGATTAGAAGCAGCTAAAACCACTGACCCCGAATTGGAATGCTTGATGTTTCAATATGGTCGTTACCTGATTATATCTAGTTCTCGCCCAGGTGGACTGCCTGCCAATTTGCAAGGTTTATGGAATGATAGTAACACACCACCTTGGAGCAGTGACTATCACACAAACATCAATATACAAATGAATTATTGGGGGGTAGAATCAACTAATATTCCAGAATGCCACTTGCCTCTTTTTCAATTGGTAAATAGCCAATTGCCTGCATGGAGAAAAGCAACAGCAGCGTCCTCAGAACTCAAAACAATACAGGGCAGCATAACTTCAAGAGGTTGGGCAGTCAGGACCTCCCACAATATAATGGGTGGTATGGGTTGGAAATGGGACAAGACTGCAAATGCTTGGTATTGCCTTCATTTTTGGGAGCATTATGCATTTAGTGGCGACAAGGAGTTTCTCCGTAAAACCGCCTATCCCATTATGAAAGAAACAACTGAATATTGGGAAGACCATTTAAAAAACCTTCCCGATGGGAGTTTGGTAGTACCCAATGGTTGGTCGCCAGAACATGGCCCCACTGAGGATGGGGTTAGCTATTCACAAGAAATTGTTTGGGACTTGTTTAATAATTATGTTGAAGCAGCAGATGTATTAAAATCCGACAAAACTTATCGGGATAAAATTGCTTCTTTGAGAGATAAATTGGTTACACCAGGTATTGGAAGCTGGGGACAATTACTGGAATGGATGACTGAAAAAAAGGGTGATAAAGTATTGGACACAAAAGATGATCACCACCGCCATACTTCACACTTATTTGGGGTATATCCTGGCCGTCAAATCGGACTTACAATCACTCCCCAATTGGCAGAAGCAGCCAAAGTTTCATTGGAAGCACGAGGTGATATGGGTGATGTTAGAGAATGGTCTTATGCTTGGCGCACCGCTTTGTATGCAAGATTACGAGATGGTGAAGCTGCTCATAGTCAATTCAAACACCTGTTTGGCACTACTTGCCCCAACCTTTTTGGCAACCATCCCCCCATGCAGATAGATGGCAACCTTGGCATTACTGGAGCAGTTTCAGAAATGCTCCTCCAAAGTCATGAAAGCGAAATAAGTCTTTTGCCTGCCATCCCTAAAGAATGGTCTTCGGGTTCAGTAAAGGGACTCAAAGCAAGGGGTGGTTTTATAGTAGATATCACTTGGGAAAACGGAAAAGTTACAACTTACCGCATTGCATCTTCTACACCCAAATCAATAAAGCTTCGGATTAATGGCGAATTAAAGCAAGTGGTTTCAACACGTTTGAAAGATTAGATAATGGGGTTTTCAAAATATGTGAAACAAACAAATCTGTCATTTATCCATACAATGTCTGTTCATCATTGTCTTTTTTCTTTGCTATACATCTAGAAACACTTCTTTGTCATATTTAAATTGTTTTTTCATCTCCCAATACAAATATTTTAGCTTAGCCTCGCTTCAATTACATTTGTCGCTCAAGAATTAAGAATACACATGCTTATTGGTTTTCAAAATGTAACATTTGAATTTGGTGCAAGGGTAATAGTAGAAGATGCTACATGGCATATACATCCGGGTGAAAGAATAGGCCTTATAGGATACAATGGTACTGGGAAATCTACCTTATTAAAGGTGTTGGTTGGTCAATACATCCCATCAAAAGGAACAGTTGAAAAAGGTAGAGATACCACAATTGGGTATTTGCACCAAGACTTATTAAGCTTTGATACGAGCGAAAGCATATTAGAGGTAGCTATGGGGGCTTATGAGCGTGTTCGTCAACTAGAAAAAGAAATTGAAGCCATAGGAATAGAACTTGAAACCAACGAGAGCGAAAAACTATTAATAGAATATACTGATAAGCTACATGAAATGGATGTGCTTGATGGATACAATATTCAATATAAAACGGAGGAAGTATTGCATGGTCTTGGTTTTACAAATGAACAAATCCTTAAGCCATATCAAGAATTTAGTGGTGGTTGGAGGATGCGGGTATTATTAGCCAAAATGATATTGCAATCTCCCGATGTTTTGTTACTAGATGAGCCTACTAACCACTTGGATTTGCCTTCAATTGAATGGTTAGAGAAATATTTATTGCATTATCAAGGCAGTGTGGTAATTGTGAGCCACGATAAATATTTCTTGAATAGAATGGTTAATAAGATTGTTGAAATTTATCAGCAAGAATTGAACATTTATTCAGGTGATTATGAATATTATGAAGCTGAAAAAGTTTTAAGAGTAGAAATACAGCAAAGGGCTTTTGAAAACCAACAAGATTACATTCGTCAGCAAGAGAAATTTATTGAGCGTTTTAAAGCCAAGGCATCCAAAGCTGCTGCTGCACAGAGTGCAATGAAACGCTTAGATAAAATTGACAGAATAGAAAATGTAGAAATTGAAAGACCCAATATTCGAATAAATTTCCAAGTAAATAACCAGCCCGGGCGCGTGTTGGTGACTTTGAAAGACATTCACAAAAAGTATGGTAGTAATTTAATTATTGATAAAGGATTTGCAGAAATAGACCGTGGAGATAAAATTGCACTCATTGGTGCTAACGGAAAAGGAAAAAGTACTTTATTGAGAATTATTGCAGGAACTGAAGAGAATTTCGGTGGTGAGCGCGTTTGGGGGCACAATGTAGATAGTAGTTTTTATGCCCAACACCAATTGGAAGCCTTGAATTTAAACAATACCATTCTCACAGAAATGTTAGAGTGTGGTAGCGGAAAGTCTGAAGTAGAACTGAGAAGTTTACTAGGCTGTTTCCTATTCAGCGGTGATGATACAGACAAGAAAATAAAGGTATTGAGTGGGGGAGAGAAAGCAAGGGTTGCATTGGCTAAAGTAATTGTAAGTAAAAGCAATTTTCTAATGCTAGATGAACCTACCAACCACTTAGATATGCACAGTGTGGAGCTGCTTGCAGAAGCGCTTACCAAATACGAAGGCAGTTTAATTTTAGTTAGTCACGATAGATATTTTGTATCTAAAACTGCCAATAAGATTTGGGAAATTGTAGATCATGAAATAAAAGAATTCAAAGGGTCTTATAAGGAATACCTCGATTGGAAAGAAAGAATGGCAAAACAGGCCAAATTAGAAGATAAGAAATCAACTGTTGCTCCTAAAAAAGATGAAATAGTTGAAAAGAAGGTAGTGCCTATAGAAGTAAAACCTGTTGCAAAACCGCGCTTTGATAATACGGAGTTGAAGAAAATTCAAAGCAAATTCAAAAAGTCAGAGGAAACTATTGAAGAATTAAAGCGCAAAAAAATATCCTTAGAATTAGAACTTGGTGCACCAGATAGCTATAAAGATGCTGTGAAATTTGCCAAGATTGAAAAGGATTATGCTGAAGTAGGAGCTCAATTAAAAAATGAAGAGGCCAACTACGAACAACTATTTGAGCAAATAATGGAGATGGAAAAATAGGAATAAGAAGGGAATAGTTAATAGTTAATAGATAATGTATTTAAGTGGACTAGACAGTACTTCATAGTAAATGACCCGTATTTCATGGTAACTTAGGTGTATTTCAAGGTAACTGAGGCGTGTTTATTGGTAACTCAACCGTGTTTATTGGTAACTGAGGCGTATTTATTGGTAAATGAGGCATATTTAATGGTAACTGAGCCGTATTTTTGGTAAATGAGCCGTATTTCAAAGTAAATGAATAAGACAATAAGAATAAATCAATGGCTATAATAAGTGCAGATGTAGATGTTGCAGTATCTTTTTTAGAAAAAGGGGAAGTAATTGGTTTTCCTACAGAAACAGTGTATGGATTGGCAGGAAACATTTATAAAGTAGATGCAATTAAGCAGATTTATTCAGTAAAGGAAAGACCATTAAAGAATCCATTAATTGTGCATATTGCTTCTATAAATCAGTTGCATGAAGTGGCTAAAAATATTCCCGAAAAAGCATTAGCGATGGTAGATACTTTTTGGCCTGGACCATTAACCATTGTTTTAGAAAAAAAAGATACAGTAAACGATATTATTACAGCAGGCAAAAACTCTGTAGCTGTAAGAATGCCCAATCATCCACTTGCATTAGCAGTAATTAATAAATTAAATGCACCAATTGCAGCACCAAGCGCAAACCCATTTGGAACAATTAGTCCAACAAGTGCTACACATGTTTCTAAATATTTTAATGATAAAATACCTTTCATTCTCGATGGTGGAAACTGCATAAGTGGAATAGAATCTACCATTATTGGATTCAAAGAAGGGAACCCAATTTTGTATCGTTATGGTTCATTACCTGTAGAAGATATTGAAGCAGTAATTGGCAAATTGGAAGTGTTTACAAGCAATGAAAATAGTCCCGAAGCTCCTGGAATGTTACACAAACATTATTCTCCCAAGACTAAAACAATTCTCACTTCATCCTTAGCAGAAGCAATTAGTGCTAATGCCAATAAACGATTGGGTATAGTATCATTTACCAATATTCAAGTAACGAATACTGCAATAGTGCATAATGAAGTATTATCACCATCGGGCAGTTTGAGAGAAGCAGCATATACTTTGTATGCTGCATTACATATCCTTGATACTTTGGATATTGATATAATTATTGCTGAGCGAATGCCAAATGAAGGATTAGGACTAAGCATTAACGATAGGTTGGAAAGAGCAGCTCATGCTTAAACCAATTGTGTTGATTTCTTTTTAGCTAATTGAATTGCAGAAAGTGCTCCATCCCAAAGGGCAATTCTTGCCGCTAAAGATGCTTTTACTGCTTGCTCAGCCTCTTTCCAAAACATGTTATTCTTTTCACAAAGTTGCTGCACCATTTGAATGGCTAATAAACTATGGTGACCACCATCTACTTCAATATGTCTTTCTAAGTAATATTTAAATTTATCAATTTGAATGTTATTGGTTTGATTAATATCATTCACCATTGAAATAAACATATCAGGAATCAAATCTTCCCTTCCGAATGTAAATATTGCAGCCTGTAAATAGTCTTTACCACTATCAATTACTTGAAAAGTATTGCTTACAAATTGTTGTATAGCATCTGGAACATTTGCAACTTTTAATGATAATTGTATTGAATTTGTTTCTTTCAGAGCAACAAGAAATTGTTTGATAAGCGTTGCATTTGAACCACATTGCAACATCGCTTCTAAATACATTTCGAAATGACTTTTTCTAATACCATCCAAATCCACATCAGATTCTTCACCAATAACTATCTCATTTATAAGATATCTTGTATCGGGATTACCTTTTGGTATCCAAGGAACGGAAGTGCATGTTAAATTATTTTGAAGCGATTTGAGCAAACTCATAAAATCCCAAACAGCAAAAACATGGTATTCCATAAATATGCGTAAATCATCAATATCCTCAATAGCTGAATATATTTTGTGGTGAATGATTTGATTTCGTAAAGAAGCGATGTTTTGTTTTAGTTGTATTATTTCCAAGCTTTCTAATTCCATTTACATTTTTTTTATAGTAAAACGGCATTACAATTAAATTGTTCTAATCAATTAGAATGAAATTACGCATCAATGTGCCTTTTCGCAGTATATAAGCAAATCAATTCGTTTAATCTGTTTGCAGAAATGTTCAATTAATCTTTAGAAATAATCAATCAGATCATTGAATAGCATTGTTTTTATCTAAATAATAAACTGGAATGAAGAAACTCAAAGTCTTAATAAATTAAGGAACAAAAGCTTTAAACAAGAGGGCATTTGAGCGAGTAGTAATAGAATAATGTGCATTTGGCAATACCATAATAGCATCTCCTCTTTTTAGCTCAACTGCTTTATCTTGACAAGTTACAAGAGCGTCTCCTTGTACTAGTATCATTATTTCCAAAGATTCTGAAGTGCTATGGGAAATAGCTTTTTCATCTAATGTTATCTTTTTAATACCAAAATCAGGAACGGGGCAAGGAAAAAGGGTTTCATTATTCCCAATACTTTCCCCCTTCATTACATTAGGAATAACGGGTTGGAAAAGCGTATGTTTCATTAATTCAGGCACATCAATGTGTTTAGGAGTGAGGCCGCCTCTTAAAACATTGTCACTATTCGCCATCAATTCTACATTCTGTCCTTCCAAGTAAGCACAATATTGAAGAAATAAATAGAAAATACACCTCTATCTATATTGATTAATTTTTCTTGGTTTTCATACAATTTACAAACCCACCAACCTGCATCTTGCTTAGAAAGTTCTTGGTTTTGTTTTCTTCTAATTTCTCTTTGTACTAATGGAATAAGAATAGTATCTATATCTTCTTGCCTCATTTCCATTACAAACTGGTAAAGTCCTTTGTATCCTTCACTTTTAAATAATCCTAGCAACACATTAAACTCATGCACATCTTGCAAAGTAGTTTCAATTAAACTTTCAGCTTTAAAACCATGTAAAAGCCAAAACTCACTAAGTGCCACCATCATTTCAGGCTTATGATTTCTGTCCTTATAGTTTCTATTACTTGCGTTTAAAGGAATACCTGCTGCATTCTCTGCATCAAATCCTTTTTCAGCTTCTATTTTAGATGGATGCACCTGAATAGAAAGCATATCATGCACATCTAATATTTTAAACAGATAAGGTAGCTCACCAAATACATTAAAAACTTTATTGGTTAAAGTAATATCTGGCAATTGTTTAATCAATTCATCAAGCTTTATTTCTTCCTCGCCATTTAGAATTACAGATGGGGCTGAATTATGTGCACCCATCCAATATTCCGCCATTGGTTTATTATCTGTATTTGTTATTCCAAGTAAATTGTATAGGTAGGAATAACCGCCCCAAGCATAATTTTGTGTTTTACCTTTTAACGAGAATATTTTATCTTTTAACTCCATATTTTTAATTTTAAAAGCCGAATATACATGAAGAATATTGAAACTGGAAACAAAGGTGAAACGATTGCCGTGAACTATTTACTTGAAAAAGGTTTTGAGATACTAGAACGCAATTGGCGCTTTGTACATCTAGAACTTGATATTGTAGCTTCAAAAGATAAAAAAATTCATTTTGTAGAAGTAAAAACACGAAGAACAAAAAAATATGGTCATCCTGAGGAAAGCATTACATCTAAAAAAATGAATCATTTAAAGAGAGCTGCCGAATCATATTTAGATATTTATCCGCAATGGGAGCAAATCCAGTTTGATGTGATATCTATTTTTATAAATAAAAATCAATTAGAAATATTAATGATTGAAGATGTGTTTTTTTGATAAGTGAATATTCTAAAAATTTATTGAAAGGTATTTTAAATTGAATAAAATCTTTTCTTAGTTAAAGTAGTATTTAAAAGAACGTATGTATTTATTCCTATGATCAAAAAGGTATTTATTTTAGTAATTATTTAGTACATATTAAGTAATAATTCTTTGTTATTTATCCGAATATCTAGTTGTTAAATGCAATATCAATGAACTACTACACGTTATAACAAACGATTGCTGGTTTTTTGGTAAGTAAATTTTAGTGATTTGTAATAATTAAATGAGATAATACTATGAGTCCTTTTTTAAAATCGAAGATTAATTTCTACTATTTGGTTAGTATGACCGCATTGTTGTTTATCCATAATTACAACTTCTCGCCTTATACTATTACTCCATCTACAATGGCATCAGGTGATATCACGATAAGCCGTTTTATTGAATTGCTGTTCTCAAACTCTTTATTAAGGTTTAGAATGGCTTTGCTAATGACAATCTCTGGATATTTATTGGCAAATTCTCGCTACACAAATTACTTTGAATTAATTATTGCTAAATTTAAAAATCTTGTTGTACCATATATATTAATAAGTGTAATTGGTTTATTGGTTACATTTATTTTTGAGATAACACTTTTTGGTTTTCACAATACTACTACTACAGGTATGTTGGGGAAAAGTATATGGAGTTTCAATTTCAAAGATTTTATTAAATATTTATTTATAACTCCCGTTGCATTTCAATTATGGTATATCAAAACCATTTTTATTTTTGCAATCTTATCACCGGTTATTCGTCTTGGACTTTCAAAATCACCTTTGATGCTTTTTGGGCCAGTGTTTATAATTTGGATGTTTACAAATTACATTGGTGGGGGGCAAAGCGATCGTGCATATATATTTTATTTATTCGGATACTATTTAAGAATGTATAATATAGATATTCAAAAACCAATGAAAGGATTTAGACCATTGTATTCTTTATACATTTTTATAGCAATTGCATTGTTAAGAACAGGATTGGCATTTACTACTTTAGGGTATTATTTCAATATTAGATATGTGCTTACCATTCTTTTTAAAATGAATGAAATCTTTGGAATGTATGCAGCTTGGTTTTGTTTTGAATCGTTAGTAAGACTAGTAAATACAAAGAATTGGTATAAATATGTAAGTGGAAGTTCCTTCTTTATCTATGCATTTCATGCACCAATTATTAATTTCTTAAGCCAATATTTGCAATGGAAAAATTGGTATCAAGTTCCAAATGCGCATATTCTATTATTTACCGGATTACCAGTAATTACCATATTGTTCCTATTTGGGGTAGATAATATTGTGAAGGTTGTATTTCCTAAATTCTATCTGATACTAACAGGTGGAAGAGGAATTGAAGCTTCGATGAATACCAAGTCTTTCACATTCAAAAGAGAATCGCATTATGTGAATTTAATTCGATTTGATACAGCAGCTTAGTTAGTTAGATAGATAGTTTAGATTTAAATAAGGGCAATGATTATGTGAAATTAATCTTGCCCTTTTTTATCATTTCTTTTTTGTAGGTTTTGCTGATGCCGATTTCCGATTCCCTTTATAATAATTACAAATAAATTGTAAACCACAATCAGCACAGCTAGGGTTTCTAGCTGTGCAAATATATCTACCAAATAATATTAGCCAATGGTGTGCTTTGTGAATTACTTCTTTAGGAATATGTTTTATTAATTGTTTTTCAGCTGCTAGGGGAGTAGTAGCTTTAGATGTAAGACCAAGTCTTGCACTTACTCTAAATACATGCGTATCTACGGCCATATTTGGTTGTTCATCAATTACACTTGTAATTACATTGGCAGTTTTTCTTCCTACACCAGGTAGTTTAATCAGTTCTTCAACCTTCATAGGTACATCTCCTCCAAACTGCTCAATTAGCATATTTGCCATGCCAATTAAGTGTTTTGTTTTGTTATTAGGATAGGAAATACTTCTTATCAGAGGAAATAGTTCTTCGAATGTAGCTTTCGACAATTCATTTGGTGATGGATATTTTAGGAAAATGGCGGGAGTTGTAAGGTTTACTCTTACATCTGTACATTGGGCAGATAATATAACTGCAACTAGTAGCTGAAAAGGATTGTCATATACCAATTCTGTTTCTGCATTAGCAATTTTTTCATCAAAATAGGCAAGCGCAATTTCGTAACGTTCTTTTTTTGTCATTAGTATTTAGGTAATAAAAATTAGCTATAAAAAAAAGCCCAAACATAATTGTTTGAGCTTTTTATTTTTAAATATTATTTGCTTAAGATTTCGCTTCAGGCCTAGGAATTAATGCTTTTGCACTTAGCTTGAATTTACCAGTGCGAGGATCAATTTCCATTAGTTTCACTTTTATTTTCTCACCTTCTTTTAATACACCTTCCATTGTTTCTAATCTTTTCCAGCTTATTTCACTAATGTGTAATAGGCCTTCTTTTTTAGGAAGGAACTCAACAAAAGCACCAAATTCTTTAATACTTTTTATTACGCCTTCATATACAGTACCTACTTCTGGTACAGAAACAATTCCTTTTATCCAATTTAAAGCTCTTTCTACAGATTCTTTATTGCTTGAGAAAATGTTTACTTCTCCTTTGTTTCCAACTTCTGCAATATTGATAGTAGTTCCAGTTTCTTTTTGAATTTCTTGAATCACTTTACCACCTGGTCCTATTACTGCGCCAATATATTCTTTATCAATTATGTATTTTACTACTCTTGGAGCATGTGGTTTCACATCTTCTCTTGGAGCAGTAATGGTATCATACATTGAATTTAATATGTGTAAACGGCCTGTTCTAGCTTGTGCCAATGCTTCACGCATTACCTCCATGCTTAAACCATCTACTTTAATATCCATTTGAACTCCGCAGATGCCTTCTCTAGTACCAGTAACTTTAAAATCCATGTCACCTAAATGATCTTCATCTCCTAGAATATCAGTTAGGATGGCATATTTCTTATCTTCTCTAGTAATTAATCCCATTGCTACTCCACTCACGTGCTTAGGAAAAGGAACACCTGCATCCATTAGTGCAAGAGAACCGGCACAAACAGTAGCCATTGAAGAAGAGCCATTGCTTTCTAATATATCACTTACAATTCTTACAGTGTAAGCATATTCACCAGTAGGCATCATTTGTTTTAATGAGCGTTGAGCCAAATTACCGTGACCAACTTCTCTTCGACTTTGACCTCTCATCATCTTGACTTCACCAGTACTGAATGGAGGAAAATTATAATGTAAATAAAACTTACTATCTACTGATTTAGCAGCACTTTCTACTAATAAATCATCCAGTGGAGTTCCGAAAGTAACCGTAGTTAATGATTGCGTTTCTCCACGAGTAAATAATGAAGAACCATGTGGACTAGGCAATACATCTACTTCCATTGCTAGTGGACGAACTTCATCTAGTTTTCTACCATCAAGTCTAAATCTGTCATCTATAATCATGCTTCTTACAACTTCCCATTGTAAATCTGCATAATATTTTTTAGCTAATTTCTTTTCTTCATCTGTAGCTTCTTCTCCTAAGCTTTCTACAAGTTCTTTTTTAAGTACATCATACGCATCACTTCTTTCGTGTTTTGCAGATCCTTTTCTAGAAATTGTATAGATTTTTTCCTGAGCAAAAGCAGCTATTTTTTCTTTTAGCTCAATATTTTCAACTGGTTTAGGGTAGTCTCTTTTTTCTGAAATACCTTTTAACTCACGTAACGTTTCTTGTGCTTTAATTTGAACACGAATAGCATCATGGGCCAACTCCAAAGCTTTAATTAAATCTTCTTCGCTACATTCTTTTGCTTCACCTTCCACCATCATCAAATTCTTTTCAGTGGCAGCAATGATGAATTCCATATCACAACTTTCTAGTTGTGTTCTTGTAGGATTTACTATGAATTCTCCATTCAATCTTCCAATACGAACTTCTGAAATAATTTCTTTAACTGGAATATCAGAAACAGCTAATGCAGCAGAAGCAGCTAAACAAGCAAGTGCATCTGGCATTACTTCATAATCGCTAGAGATAAGGCTTATTAAAACTTGAACATCGCAGAAGTAATCTTCTGGAAACAATGGTCTTAATGCTCTATCTATTAAACGACTAGTCAGTATCTCGTAGTCATTTAGTCTTGCTTCTCTTTTAAAGAATGAACCAGGAATACGACCAGCAGAAGCAAATTTTTCTTGGTAATCTACACTTAAAGGAAAGAAATCTTGTCCTTCTCTAGGTTCTTTATTAGCTACAACTGTTGCTAAAATGATACAATTGCCTTGGCGAACTGTAACTGACCCGTCTGCTTGACGAGCCATTTTGCCTGTTTCTATGATTACTTCTGCACCATTAGGCAATAAAAATTTTGATTGTAAAGGTTGTGATAACATTTTGAGAATTATTTTTTAGATTTTGTTCTTATTTGAACATTGAAATCTTAATATGATAAATTTAGATAAGGATAAAAACCACAAATCCCAACATCTACTAGAAGTTGGGATTTGCATATACCTATCAAGTAGATAGATTAATATGTTTATTTCCAAACCCCCTTAAAGGGGATGGAACTTATTTTCTTAAACCTAATTTTTCAATCAAGGCACGGTAGCCCATCAAATCTGTCTTTTGCAAATAGATTAATAAGCTTTTTCTTTGACCTACTAAGTCTATCAAGCCACGTTGACTAGAGAAATCTTTTTTATTTTTTTGTAAGTGTTTACTGATGTCTAGGATTCTTTCAGTTAATAAAGCTATTTGAGCTTCTGTAGAACCTGTGTTAATTGCAGAACCACCAAATTCTGTAAATATTCCAATCTTTTTTTCTTTACTTATTGACATTTTTTCTTCTATTTTAAGCAAGCGGTATTGCTTCTTTAATTTTTTAATGGCTGCAAATGTAGGGGGATTCATTCAAGATGAAACATCTCTACTAATTTTTTTCTTTAGTTTTTTTTAATGGAATCAAAATAAAATAGTTTGGCGGCTATATTTGTTTTAAACAAATTAAAGTTGTCTAAAATTATTTTCTCTGTTACTAACGAATTATTATTTGATCAGCGAATGCAAAGGATATGTGCTTCCTTGTCAAGTAATGGTTATAATATTCTTCTTGTAGGAAGTAGATTTTCCAATTCTACCCCTTTAGAAAAACAACCGTTTAGGCAACATAGATTGTTCTGTTTTTTTAAGAAAGGCATCCTTTTTTATTCAGAATATAATTTGAGGCTACTTTGGTTTTTAATACATGATAATGCAGATGCATTTTGTGCAATAGATTTAGATACCATTCTGCCCAATTTGTTCGCTTCAATTATTAGAAGAAAACCAAGAGTGTATGATGCACATGAATTATTTACAGAGCAAAAAGAAATTGTAACTAGGAAATTTATTCATAGTTTCTGGCTTGCAGTTGAAAAATTTGCGGTACCCAAATTCAAAAATGGATACACGGTAAATTTATTTATAAAAGAAGAGTTTAATAGAAGATATGGTATTGATTATGGCATCATAAGAAATATGCCGATGCCAAAACCAAGAAATGAATTTGTAAAATTTGATTTCCCAACATTAATTTATCAAGGGGCAGTAAACGAAGGGAGAAGTTTTGAAACACTTATTCCTGCAATGAAACATGTGGATGCTACTTTATTAATATGTGGCAAAGGCAATTATCTACAACAAGCAAAAGCGTTAGTATCTCAATACGAATTAGAAGATAAAGTAATATTTAAAGGAGCTGTTCCTCCAAATGAACTTTGGAAAATAACCCAGCAATGTCATATTGGTATTATGCTTTTTGAAGCAACTGGTCTTAATCAGTTTTATTCTTTGGCAAATAGATTCTTCGATTATATGATGGCAGGTATTCCTCAAATATGTGTAAACTATCCTGAATATAAAGCCATTGTTGATATACATCCTTTTGCATACATGATAGATGATACAAAAGAAGCAACCATTTCTCATGCTTTGAACAATTTACTAAATGATGCTGTATTATACAATCAATTAACAGCTGCTGCTAAAGAAGCTTCTAATAAACTTAATTGGTTGGAAGAAGAAAAATTGCTGGTTCATTTTTGGAATCAACTAGTACCTGCTGTTAATTAATCATATTTATATAAACATTTCATCCCTTGGAGAAACATCTACATATTGTTAGTTTGACCGTTCCTTACCCAGTTGATTATGGGGGTGTATTTGATTTGTTTTATAAACTCCCAGCTCTTCAAGCTCAAGGCGTTAATATTCATTTGCATTGTTTTGATTATGGGAGAGGTGTGCAAGAAGAATTGAACAAATATTGTGTTTCAGTTAATTATTATGAAAGGCATGTAGGACACAAAGGAATATCTCCCAATCTTCCTTTTATAGTTTCAAGTAGAAAATCAGAGGCTCTTTTTTCTAATTTGTTAAATGATGAATATCCCATATTTATGGAAGGTGTTCATTGTACTTATTTATTAAATGACCCAAGGTTTGAAAAACGTAGAAAATTTGTTCGCATTCATAATGTAGAGTATGAATACTACCACGACCTATTTTCTTCAACCAAATCTCCATTGAAGAAACTATACTATTGGCGAGAGTCAAAATTATTGAGGCGTTATGAGGAATCAATAGTACCAAAAGCAACTGCTTTTTGGGGAGTAACTCATAAAGACGTTGCTACTTATAGATCTGAATTAGGATGTACAACTATAGATTATTTATCTCCATATTTACCACCTGAATGGGAAGTGAATGCACAGCCTGGCATTGGTCATTATTGTTTATACCAAGCAGATTTAAGTGTATCTGTAAATGAAAAAGCTGCTATTTGGCTTTTGGAAAAAGTATTCAGTAAAATAAAAATACCGTTTGTAATTGCTGGAAAGAATCCTTCGAAAAAGTTGGAAGATTTAGCACATACATACATGCATACTTGTTTGGTTGCGAACCCTAGTACACTTGAAATGCAGGATATGATTGCCAAAGCACATATTAATATATTGCCATCTTATCACAATAGTGGAATAAAACTAAAGCTATTAAATGCATTGTACAATGGAAAACATTGTTTGGTAAATAATGCAACTATTATTGGAAGTGGGCTAGAAGATTTATGTAAAATAGCCAATAATGCGGCTGAATTTACTTCTATCATAAAGCAATTAAATGATGTTCCTTTTACCATTCATGATATAAATGCTCGGAAAGCAATCCTAAAAGATATGTTTAATAATGAATTCAATGCCAAGCAACAAGTAAAATGGATTTGGGGATAATGTGTTTTATATTTTAACCACATAGGCATATAGACACATAGTTTAAATAAACATAACCAACTTATATACGCTATTACAATTAACTATTTTCTAAAGTTTTAAAATAGAACTAGCTATAAAAAACCTTAATTAAGTGAAATAAATAAAAATAAAACCCTTCCTATGTGTCTATATGACTATTTTGTGAGTAGAAATATTTATTCCACAAAATTCAAACTATCAAATACTTCTCCTCTTTCAGTTTTTAGCATTCTTGAAGGATATCTATTAATTACAATAAAATCATGCGTAGCCATTAAAATGGTAGCACCATAATCTTGTACTATTTGGAAGAGCAATTGCATAATTTCATCGCTTGTTTCAGGGTCTAAATTGCCCGTAGGTTCATCAGCAAGAATTAGTTTTGGTGAGTTTAATAGTGCTCTGGCAATATCTACTCTTTGTTGTTCCCCACCGCTCATTTCAAAAGGCATTTTAAAACCCTTGCTTTTCAATCCCACCTTTTCAAGTACATCATTTATTTTCTCTTCCATTAAAGTTTTGTCTTTCCAGCCTGTTGCTTTTAATACAAACTTTAAATTGTCATATACATTTCTATCTGTAAGCAATTGAAAATCTTGGAATACAACCCCTAAATTTCTTCTTAAAAAAGGAACTTTTTTCCAATCCATTTCACTTAGGTCGTATCCTGCTACGTTTGCTTTTCCTTCTTTTAAGCTTAGTTCGCCATATAATGTTTTAAGCAAACTGCTTTTTCCAGTACCTGTTTTTCCAACTAAATAAACAAACTCGCCTTTTGCAACTTTAAAGTTTACATTTTGCAAAATCAAGTTTTGTCCTTGGTATATATTCACATTTTCTAATGATATTACTGTCTCTTCCATTTTCTAATTTTTATAACAACTAATAACTAACCACTAATAACTAATCCTTCCAAATCCACCTTCAATTATCAATTCTTTTTTATTTCCCGCCTCCACTCTACCAACTATTTTGGCTTCAATATTAAATTGATTTGCAATTGCAATCATTTCTTTTGCCGCAGATTCGTTGGTAAATATTTCTAATCTGTGCCCCATATTAAATACTTGATACATTTCTCTATTATCAGATCCTGAATTTTCTTGTATCATTTGAAATATTGGGGGAACATCAAACAAATTGTCTTTTACAATTCTTAATGGCTTCGGCAAATACTTCATGCACTTTGTTTGACCACCGCCACTGCAATGAATTATTCCATTTATAGCATCAAAATGTTGCTCCAAAATTATTTTTAATAGTGGGGCATAAGTTCTTGTTGGGCTTAAAAGCATCTTTCCTACTGTAAGATTGGCTGCACTTTCGTCTAAACCATTCGTAAATGGAAAAGGATCTTCTACTTTTTGCTTGCCTATATATACTACCTCTTTTGAAAGCTTTGTTTCATAAGTTTCGGGATATTTATCAGCATAATACTTGCTTAAAACATCGTGCCTAGCACTTGTAAGTCCATTGCTGCCCAAGCCACTGTTGTATTCTTTTTCATAAGAAGCTTTACCGCTACTTGCAAACCCAACTATTACATCTCCAGCAGCAATTTTCTGATTGGTGATGAGTTTGTTTTTGGGCCATCTTGCAGTGATTGTTCCATTAACGGCAATTGTTCTCACCACATCTCCCACATCGGCAGTTTCTCCACCTAAGTAGTGTATTTGAATGCCATATTCCTTTAAATCATTAAAAAAAGCTTGTGTTCCTTCAATAACTTCTGTAAGTACTTCTCCCGGAATGACTGATTTATTTCTATCAATAGTAGATGAAAAAAGCAAATTATCATAGATACCCACACACAATAAATCGTCAAGGTTCATCACAATAGCATCTTGTGCAATGCCTTTCCAAACAGAAATATCTCCCGTTTCTTTCCAATACAAATAGGCTAAAATACTCTTAGTGCCTGCACCATCAGCGTGACTAATATTTATCCAATCAGCATTGCCACCCAAATAATCGGGATACATTTTACAAAAAGCATATTCATATAGTCCTGCATCTAAATTTTTTATTGCTTGATGAACCTCTTCTTTTTGAGCAGATACTCCTCTTTGTGCGTATAAAGACATAAGTATATTTTAAAAATATTTCTATTGTGGGGCGTTGCGAAAGTAAGTATCTTATTTGCTAATTCTTTTATGAGAAAGTTTTAACTAGATAATAGAAATATAATTCTGATTGATAGTATTAATATAGTATGAAGTTCATACATCTTCTAGTTTTACCTTCATTCTTAATTTCTATGATGTCTAATTAACTTTATTTCAGGTCAGCTTAACATTCGGCTATTTATTCCTACTTCATACACCTGTTAGGTGGACAAAGTCCATAGCAATATTAAAACTATTTCTTCAAAGTCCCATTCACGATAAATAGCTTTTAACAATTGATAATCTAATGCGACTAAAAAAGGGCAGATAGAAACAATTGTTGATTCATAATGGTTAACACTTTATAATGCAAAAAAAGTGGCCATGAATTAAGTGATGAAGATTAAAAGACCAAATTTTGCAATTGGATTTTTAATTGGAATCTAAAACGCTTTATTGATAAGCATTTACAAAGGAATCTTTTTATTTTATGTTGGTCTTTGTGATTTTCAATTGATAACTTTTTATGACTTTATAATATTCTCTAATTTTATTTCATTCAAAAAACAAACCTAAGCATTTATTCACATTGTCTTTGAGTTTTTCACTACAAATGCTATCGCTTAATCTCGTTAAAAACATTTAAGAAATAAATAATATATTAAAAAAGGCTTCTCAAACAATAGTTGAGAAGCCTTTTTTTAAAAGAATAGAAAATATTAATTATAATGCTTTTACATTTTTAGCTTGTGCAATTTGCCCTACACCTGTGCCATTAAAAGCAACACCATATAAACTTAATTCAGTACCTGATGGCAATTCATGTGCTACAGATTTGTGGTGTGTATCTAAAACCAAATACACTTTTTCATTACCCACAGTAACAATAATCATATCACCTACTTGATCTACAACAGCATTTGTAGATGTGATAATAGATGCATAAGCTTTTGCATTACTTTCTGTATTGCTACTTATTGCAATATTTCCTGGCGCATTTGTAATTGCTTCCCCTTTTAAATTCACTAATTGATTGGGCACTTGTTTGGTTGTAGAATGTTCTGAACTTGATTCAAAACCACATTGGCTTATGAACAATGCATCACCATTTGCAACAGCGTTTACATAGTTTGCAGTTGCTTTAAAATTGTTGTCCCAAACCTTTTCAGCAGCATTTCTTGCTTTGATAGCTGTTTTACCACCATCAGCAGCTGCTTGCGTTTTTTTATCCAAATCATCGTTTGCAGCGGTTAGCTGCACCACTGTAAAAGGCAAATTTGGAAGCTTTGCCGCCTGTGAAGTAACTCCTGAAATAACCAGTTTACCCCTTAGGATTTTGTCTACAATTAATAGTCTTAAAAAACTTAATAACACTTTTACTTTTAACGTTGCCATAATTTTATTTTTTAATTTTTAATAAATGAAAGTCCAAAATTATAGACCGATTTGTTTGAATACAAAATATTTTGACTTTTTTCAACGTAAAAAGACCAATTTTAATATATCATTAACAATTAAGCGGCTTTTTTGCCCTTTTTACAAGCCTAACATATCCTTTTAAAAATCCTTTAATACTCATTACAGATGTGTAATTTACATTTTCAGATACGGGATTGATAAAACAAATCGAAAATTTGGTTTTCTCGATGTGTTTTCGTGTTCGCAGATATGTAATTTACTTTTTCAGACGCGGGAACGGATAAAAAAATCGGGAATTTGGATTTCTCGACTTTTTTTCGCGTTCGCAGATATGTTATTTACTTTTTCAGACGCGGGAACGGATAAAAAAATCGGAAAAATTAGTTTTCTCGATTTTTTCTCGTGTTCGCAGATGCGGGATTGGATAAAAAAATCGGGAATTTGGTTTTCTCGACTTTTTTTCTCTTTCGCAGATCTGAAATTTACTTTTTCAGACGCGGGAACGGGTAAAAAAATCGAGAATTTGATTTTCTCAATTTGTTTTCTCGTTCGCGGATCCGTATTTTCTTTTTACGGATGCTGGATTGAATAAAAAAATCGAGAAATTGATTTTTCCGACTTTTTTTCTCTTTCGCAGAAGCTGAATATTTGATTATAATCTTTTATTCTAATTCCCTGATTAAAATAGAAAGATTATATCTAAAGATTTAATACTTATCAATTTAAAATGGGAACTATCGAATTTAATCGGTATATCCAAAGAATTTCTTTTTAAAGAGTAAAAAAAAATTTGCTGTTTAAATGAAAAGTAATTTATTTGTACTGTAAAGGGAAGTTCAACACAGATAAAATCGTAGAGATAACTCAGTATTGGTATACAAAGTCCAGTCTTCCCTTTACTTTTTTTTAATTACCATTCTAATAACCACCATGTTTACAAGAAAGCAATTTATAAAAAATAGCCTACTAAGCGCATGTTCTTTATTTGTTCAATCCTATGTATTTTCAAATGTTGCCAAAACGATTGTAAGGCAGGATGTAGGCGATAGTTTACCTACCCTTTTAAAAAAGGCCGCAGATTTAAGAAAGAAAGGAAAACTTTCTAAATCTAAAGAAGTGTACGACCAATTAATTAATCTGTACCCACAAGAATTAAGGGTTTACTCAGGCTATAGAAAAACAATTCTAGCTGATAATAAAAATCTTAATAAAGGCGTAGAAGCTGTAAACATGCTTCAAGCGGCAGTAGTTACCAACCCCGTTAATGATGATTTCATTCAGTTATTAAACAAAGAATATTTAAGAGCTAGTTTAGGGAATAAAGCAGTTCTTAGAAATATCAGTTTCGATGTAACACAACTACCTCAAATAGCCAATAGTTACAAAACATATGCTGATTCCAAAAATCCTTTCCTAAATAGCAATCAAAGTAGGGTTATTAGATTATTAGAAGCAAAAGTTGACACAGGAGATCCAAAGAAAAATAAAAATAACATTGCATTTAACAGGAATGAAAAACGAAAACATAAAAATCGGTTTAAAAAGGTTGGAGTTCCTTTATTAGAAAAAAAATTAAATGCCTTATTAATAAAAAGCCCTAACGCAAATAGAAGCCTGCCTATTAGAGACCATTATAAATTAATTTGCGATAAACAAATAAAAAATAAAAATCACACAAAGGCTTTAAACAAATCATTGGAATATATCCGAAATGTGGATAGTCAAGATTGCTTCTTTTTAGGGCAAGTAAGAAGATTATCTAAGTACACAAAAAAGTACGATGTATTATTGAACGTAGAAGTAAATAATCATAATAAAAAGCAAACATTTTGGTCTGGCTTATCTTTATTTGATGCACAATTATTGGCTCTGAAAAATAATGTAGCAAATAGTTTTACTCAAACGTTTGAAAACCTTTTGACTTTTCTAGATACCAAAGCATCCAATTTCGGAGAACAGCTAGAAAGCGATATTCGCAGAGTAAAACTAAATTTAAATAACAATCAACTTACAACGGCTAGAGTAAACATCTTAAAGCTGTGCGATAAACTTAGTTCCACAACTAATCCACACATGATTGATAGGGTAAATATTTTAGCTGCACAGTATTACCAACAATCTAGTCAAACAGATAGTGCGAAAAATATTGTCGCTATTGCTAAAATGCCTTACGGATTTATAAATGACCCTGACGAAATGACAAGGTATTTGGCTGCATTGAATAGTGGGCGATTGGATGAAAAGCCCATTCATTTACAAAACTTAATTAAAAGAATAAATAACATATAAATACCCTGCAACCTGAGCAATTATGGAAAAAATCCAACCGAAATTAGTTTTTGAGCCTTTAATGTTTAGAAATTCATTAATGCTATTAGTTTTATTTGTTTGTTTTTATAATCCGGTAAGGTCACAAATAAGCATTACAGAAGTTTATTATAATACTCCATTCAACGAAATGTTAATGGTAAATAATGCTAAAACTCTAAACACTTATAATACCAAAAGACACCATTTAGGGGAGTTTATTGAATTATGTAATTATAGTGATAAGGATATAAATTTATCTAATTGGTTTATTAGTTATAAGGGTAATAAATTATACTTGCCCGACAAAATAATTAAGTCAGGGCAACTAATGGTGGTAACTTACCAAAGTCTTTGGCCATATACTGATTTCTTTAATTTTTTTCAGTTAAACGGCAACTCTATGTATAGTCCGGATCAGGTAATTTATCATTCTAGTTTTATGTTAAGAAATAAATCTGGAGGGGTATATTTAGGTCAACGTTTGCATAATACAAGTTGTGAACGCTTGGTTTCAAATTTAAGTGATAATATATATAGTTGGGATTTTATTAATGAGCCACCAAAAAATTTTGTGAATGATATTGCAAAAAACCTTCAAGAATTTTATGAAGTAAGCTCATTACAATATAATCCAAGCAACATCAGTCCCATTTCTGACAGGCCTACCCCTTTATCCTTACCTTCATTAGTTAATATTCCTACACAAAGTTATGATGACTTGGTAAAGGGATTTTATCAAGCAAATTATGCTTACCTTACTTATTATGAGAACATAGCTAATATTTTAAACAGCAGTTGTTCCATAAACATTCCAGCATGCAGTCAAATTCCTGCTAATTATAGTCAACTTTCTACCCCAACAAAACTTTGTTTCAATTATGATAACGCGGGGGATGGAACGGGTGTTACCATTAATTGCACAAGTGGTACAACTCCTAATCCAACAACTACTTTTACTCCAGATGTGTTACAAGATATTAGCAACGATATAACTGTTTATCCAAACCCTACCTATATCTCTAAGGTTTACGTTGCTTGGAAAGGGAAAGCAATAGGTAAAATAAGTAGTGTAAAAATTAGTGACTTTCTAGGAAATACTATCTTTCCTTTAACACCTACTACTAATCTAAGTATTCCATTTACTTGTCCTTTACTCTCTAGCACAGCTATTAGCTATACGGCCCTTTTTACTTTGACAACAGGCCAAACCATTACAAAGTATATCTTAAAATTTTAAATGAAAATGCAAAAAAAAATATCAACTATCGTTTGGTTGTTTCTAATTTATGCTACTATTTCATATTCTTGGGCACAAACCAATACTAATATCCAATTAGAATATAGCACAGATGGATATGCTATAAAAACCCCTCCAAGCACTTTAGGAACAAATGGAACTATATCAACATTTGGAACAGGTGATCCAGCTTATTTACCTTCAATAAAAGGAGAAATAAGTGTATCTGATGTAGGGGCTCTTAATTATGTATTACCCATTGAAGTGGAAAAAGGGGTAAATAGTTTTCAACCCAATATTTCGTTGGCCTATAACAGCCAAAGTGGTAATGGAATGGCAGGTTGGGGCTGGAATATAACAGGGCTTTCTATGATTACCATCGGGGGCAAAAGCAAAGCAATAGATGGAATAACAATTGGAGCGCAAAACGATGGAAATGATCCCTTTTACCTTGATGGACAAAGATTGATACCTGGAACAGCATCAAATACCTTTGTAACGCAGAAATTTTCTACCATTAAGGTTACAAAAGATAATGCTAATACAGATTATACTTTTATTGTACAGTTCCCTGATGGGAAGGTTTCTAAATACAAAAGCCTACAATCTAGCGGCAACTATTATATTTCTACCATTTCTGATGCCCTTGGCAATGAAATTCATTATACCTATAATACATTAAAAGCAGATGTAACTGACAATAATGGAAACGTTACCCGATATGTCCCTTATTTAGAAAAAATATCTTACGGCGGAACAAGCACAGCAACAGATAAATACTATATAACATTTAACTATAATACGAGAACAACACCTTTAAGTGCTTATTCAAGGGGCATTAATTATGTTACAGATAAGGTATTAAAGGAAATAATTGTTGGGTTTAAGGATGGTGGTAATATAGCGCAAATTAACCGTACATATTCTTTTGAATATGACTACATCCAGAACAAAACCACTGAAAGGCTTGTGGGCATTAAGCTGGGCATCCAAACTAAAAATAACACGCTGACTGAGCTACCTAATAAATTAACCTTTGACTACAATGGGAAACAATCTAAGGGAAATGCTAACCTAGTTTCTAATAAATGTACTGGCTTGCCCTATAATACTACAGGATTAGGGGCTGTTACTTCTGGCTTTTTTAGCAACTTGTCTTCTGAAGAAAATACACCAATCTATCAAATAAAGCAAGGGAGTACTTACAGGTTAAATAATAGTGTTAATTTGGGAACTATAAAAAATGATGCAGATACCAAGCTTTTTGCTGGTAAAGTTTTAAGTGCAACCAACACCGTTTCTCAAGATGACCAATTAATTGTTGTAAACGAAGAATATACTGGAAATGTAAAGCTAACTGGTACTCAAAATTTACAAAGTTTACACGATTACCTAATTTTTAATATTAAAAATGTTCAAACTGGTAGTTTAACTGAAATAAAAACAGAAGTTAAAAGCGGTTATATAAAAAAAATTAGATCCAATGGTAGTAAAGGAGCAACTATAACTGAATTTTTTAGAGACGAAACTAAGCGAAAATTTATTCAAGGAGACTTTAATAATGATGGATTAAGTGATTTTATATTTATTGAAAATGAAAACCTTGCTAGACAGAATCGTATTTATTTTTTAGATATTGGCAACCAAAATAGCTCTAATACTATTAGTGCCACAATATTATATGAAGGGGCTGAAAAGTTTTATGATAAAGAAATTTATCCCGTAGAATTAGATGGTGATGGTAGACCAGAATTAATGATGGTAGATAGAGCTAATTTTTCTTACTCTATTTATAAAATAGATTTATCAAGCAATTCAATTACACTATTTAATAATTTACAAAATATTGCCTTAAGTAGTAATTTCAATAAAAATACACCACTATTTTTTGGTGACTTTAATGGTGATGGACTAACAGATTTTATAACTCCAGAAAAAGTATTTGAAATACCATCTAATGATAACGGAGATGGTAGGGTAATGGAACAATTGTACCAGCAAATGGAGACTGAAAACCTCTTTTGGAAAATGTATACTGCTACTGGCACTAAGTATCTTGAATCTGATAAAAATTTTAAAGCTCAAAAAATTGCATATTTAAAATCAGCACAAAACAATAACATAGACGAATCGTCTTGGTGGGAAAAGTTTTGGAACGGACAACCAGATAGGTATAATTTTACTAGGTACGCGACGCACAACATAATTGTTACTGATTTTAATAATGATGGAAAATCTGATATTATTATCTTCAATAAAATTGGTAAAGCAATTTATAATAACAATGGCACCATCAACAACGTTCCTGTTACTAATCTACAAAGACCAACCAATTCAAGTATTGCAAACTATATTTCTTTTTTTGAAAATAAATTAGATAACAGTAATTCACAAACTTTTAATGAACTAAACTCTGCAAAAACCTCTATTGAAAATATTACATTATCACCTTTCTCCCTTATTTTACCTAAAATCAATTTCGATCAACTAAATGTTTCAAATGTAGGTCTATTCATTCACGACCCTATGCTGGCTAAAAACCTGAAACTAACTATAGACAACAGCAGTTTTTTGGAGAAAGAGATTCAGCAGGTTGATAATGGTTCTGGGATAGTGCAAAAAATAGAATACAGAAACATGGTTGATCGGTTGGGTTCTTATAAAGGGAATAGCCCTAATGCTGGGGAAGTAACTTACATGTACCAGCCTCAATTAACATTACAGTACCCCTTTTATGTACACATAAAAAATCCGAGTGTATATCTAGTAGGTAAAATACATACCTTTTTTAAAATTAACAATAACACACAGATTTTAACAAAAGAGTATAGATATCAAAATGCCATTCAAAATTTTAGTGGCAAAGGCTTTATTGGTTTTCAAAAATGTTTTACATCTGATGTTTATGAATCTGAACAAACTTCAACTTGCGTTAAAATTAAATACCCTGTAAAGCCAGTATTATGGAGTATACTTACCAAGGATCCGCAATATGACAATGCAGTTACTAATACTACTTATGGCGGGCTTACTAATTTCCTAACCAACGCTACTACTAATTACCAAAAATTTACTATTCCAGTTCTAAATACAGGTAAAAATCAAGAAATTACCCTTGCTACAGATGTGGTTACTGTTGATAATTTAAAAAAAATAAACAGTAGTAAAAAATATATTTACGACGATAATAGTGGATATAAACTGAAAACAGTTTATACCAATTTTAACGATATTGGCTCTTCAGTTACAAGTTATGACTACGAAGCAGCTAATACACCAACCGACCCTACAAAACCATTTTTTGATGGTAAAATAACAAACAATTCCACTACTATTTATAAGGATGGGGATAAGTTTTCAACCCTTGATGTTACTACTTATAATCCCACAACGGGGTTACCAAAAACGGTTACTAAATTCAACGATGACAATACACAATCTGTAGAAACAAGTTACGAGTATGATAAATTTGGAAATGTAATAAAAAAAACAGTAGAAGGAAATGGCATTACTTCATTAATTTCAACTTATACTTACGATAATTCTAAAAGATTTGTAACTTCTACTAAAACGCCTGATGGTCTTACTACAAAAGCTGAGTATGATGCATTAGGAAAAGTAACTAAAGAAATATCCCCTTTGGGCTATATAAAGTTATATTACTACGATGATTGGGGTAATGTTATTAAAACCAGCAGTTATTTAGACGACCCCGCAGATCAGAATACTCCTGCACCTATTCCTGTGACAATTGAAACAAAAAAAATTGTTTCAACTGATCCGTCTATTCCAATAGAGGCAGTATATTATGTCCATAAAACGCCTACGGGAAGTTCCGAATCCTACACTTATTATGATCTATTTGACAGAGTGGTGATGACCAAAATCCAATCTTTGAATGATTTTGTATGCACCCAGATTCAATACGATATACTTGGTAATAAGATTAAATATTCTGAACCTTACTTTTATAACAACGGTAATGGAATACCAACTTTATGGACCAAAACTGTATATGACGATTTGAACAGACCCATACTTACTACTACTTATACCGGCAAAAACATAAATACATGCTATGAAGGAACAACTGTTACGGTAGATGATGGCTTTCAACAAAGCAGTAAAACCATTGATGCGATGGGGCATACCATTCGGGCGCTAGACAATGGGGGTGTTATCAATTATAGTTATTTTCCTAATGGGGCACTCAGGGAAACGGATTACGAAGGCATAAAAAGCACTTTTACAATTGATGGTTGGGGAAATAAAATTAGCCAAACAGACCCTACCATAGGAACTTACACGTATGTATACGATATTTTAGGTCGTTTAATCAAAGAAACCAACCCTAAAAGTATTGCGACCATTAATACCTATAATAGTAACGGACTATTAGATAAAGTTACCATCAATAATGCAGGGAATGACATTAGTTATACCAATTACAGCTATAACCCCCTAAATCTGCCTACATCTATTTCAGGTGTCAATATAAATGGCCTCAGTTTCTCTTATTCAACTCAATACGACAACTATTCTAGACCAGTTTCCCATGTAGAAACTACGCCCGACTTTAAGATTACTACTACCACCACATATGACGATACTAAATATGGGCGAATAGATAAAGTAACTAAAACTACTAGTTTAGGTTCTATAAACAGCACTACTTCTATTAAAAATGAGTACGATAGTAAAACTGGCATTGTAACAAAACAATATGATGGTACAAATACTACACCTATATGGGAGCTAAAAGAAATGAATCCTTGGGGTAAAACCACCAAATTGGAATATGGCAATGGATACACCATTAATAATGCTTATGACGCTCAAAATGCTACCTTAACAAAAATAAATCATGAAAAAGCATCTCAAACATTTTTCGATTTTAGTTATGCCTATGATATAAACAAAGGAGTATTAACCAGCAGAATTAGCAAGTATAAAGACAATAGCAATAGTTTAAAAATTGATAGAACAGAAACTTTTACTTATGATGCCTTAAATAGGTTGACCAATGAAAACACTTCTGACATTGTAATAACTGCGGCAAGCAACAGCCTTAACTATACTTATGACAACCGTGGTCGCATGACTAGTAATGACCAATTGGGGGTTTATAACTTTAATAACTCAGATTATAAACTAGAAAACGTACAATTGAACACCAATGGCTTTGATATAAATAAAAACAGAGGGTTTGCTACTGCCACTTACAACGAATTGCGGTACACAGAAACCCTTACCCTGCCTGTACTTACTACTATTACGCCGCAGCCATCTGCTGAAAAGCTTAGTTTTGATTACAATATTTCAGAAGGTAGGTACAGCATGACCGATGACAAGAATGGCACTATAACCACCAAATATTATAGTGCAGATTATTCGGTAGAAATTATTAAAGATGTAGCAAACAAAACCGCCAAGCTGATTACCTATTTAACTGGCAGCCCTTATAGTGCCAACTATATAAAAATTGAAACAATTACAAATGGCGTTATTGGTACGGCAACAAATTATTACCTGCACCGCGACCAAATAGGTAGCATAGTAGGCATTACCGATGCTACAGGCGGAATAGTTGAACAACGATTTTTTGATGCTTGGGGCAACCTAAAAGTATTTGTTGATGCCAGTGGTATTACTACCAACGATTTTGATGTAAACAATAACTGGGCAAGTACCAATTTTTTGATAGATAGAGGTTATACAGGGCATGAACACATTTGGAAAGCTGGTCTTATTAACATGAATGCCCGCTTATACGACCCTGTATTGCGCCGTTTTATGAGCGCAGACGATGTTTTGCCAGACCTGTTTAATACACAAGACTATAACAGTTTTGGTTATGGAAGAAACAACCCTTTGTTGTATATAGACCCAGATGGACATGAACCTTTTACAATAACTGCAATCCTAATTGGTGTAGCTGTTGCCATTACTGCAAATGCAATTAACAATGAAATTAATGGCGTACCTTTTTTGGTATGGCATGGGTAAAGCGGCTACTGTAGGTGCGGTATCAGGTGCCATTAGTATGGGTATTGGGGCGGTTGCTTCAAGTGCGTTTACCAATGGGTTAACCTTCGGAAAAGCTGCCTTTGAGGCGGGCATGCACGGTGTTTCGGGCGGATTAATTAGCCAAGCAAGTGGTGGTGATTTTGGTAGTGGCTTTTTTAGTGGATTAATATCTTCTTCTATTGCAAGCGGTGTAAATGCATTAGGTATTGATTTTGCGGCGAGCAGCGGTAATAACACGGTATATAATAGCTTTGGTAAAGATTATATGCAAGCTGCCATGATAGCGGCAGGAGGTTTGAGTGGCGGCATTAGCTCTACTATAGCAGGCGGCAACTTTTGGGATGGTCTGCGGCAGGGGATTATAACTAGTGCGTTGAATCATGTGGCGCATTTGGTTGGAGATCCGAAACCCAAACCAAAGCAACAATCTGATAATAAAACAAATGATACATCCTTTGATTATGAAAAATATAAAAAAATCATGGATGGTATTTCTAAAGGCTCTATGACACTAACTGATTTCTATTTCAACAAACATTATTTAAAAGAATTGCCAGAATGGTTTGTAGGGAAATATGGTCGTGCTATTTCGATGCCTGGTTCAAAACCTTATACTAGTTTATTATCAATTCAATTACGAAGATTAGGTTGGAGTCATGGTGGGAGAGTAATTGGAAATGGGTTGGCTGTTTATAATTTTGCCAGCTTAATGGTTGAAAATACTACATATTATAATACTGTAATTCATAATAATCAAAATTTCGAACAAGTTCAACAACATTATAATGATGTTTCAATTAATCCCATGTTTTGGCTTTATAAAAAAATTGAACCATGGTTAATAAATTTAGGCAAATAGAATGAAAGAAATATCATCCGAATTAAAGAATTTTATATATGAGTTTTGTACAAACAATAGATACAAGATTAGTAAAGCTATTGTATATGATACTTATGTAGATTTCGATTTAGGTATTGATGATTTGGATATTGATTTGTTTGTTACAGATTTTATTTTAAAGTTCAATATTCCTCATCCTAATTTCAGTTGGAAAAAATATGGTTATCCATCGTTAAATACGTTGGCTATAGTACTTAAATTTTTTATTCCTAATACTCAAATATGGTTATCAAACTCATTTTTGCTAAGGATTTATAAACCCAAAATAAAGGTTGGAGTTTTTCAAGATGCATTAGATAATGGGGAATTAATATAAATTAAAATGAAAAAGAAGACCTTAGATTTTCTTTCTTATTTCCCAAGCAAGTGGTGGTGATTTTGGGAGTGGTTTTTTTAGTGGATTAATATCTTCTTCTATTGCAAGCGGTGTAAATGCTTTAGGAATTGATTTTAGCTATATGAATGCAGATGGTAGTAATGTACTCAATAGCTTTGGGAAAGACTATATGCAAGCCGCCATGATAGCAGCAGGTGGTTTGAGTGGAGGCATAAGCTCTACGATTGCAGGCGGCAACTTTTGGGATGGTTTGCGGCAGGGGATTATTACTAGTGCTTTGAATCATGTGGCGCATTTGGCAGCGGGGTGTGATAAACCAAAGCCGAGAAAAATTACAATTAAAGATGCTGCGGAACACTATAGTGATGGGACAGGGACTCCTTTAACTGCAGAATTAAGTTCAATTGATTTTAGTCGAGTACATATGAGTGAAATGGATAAGAATGGAAACATTTTCGTAAAACTTGATAACCCACTTGCTCATTTAGTAGATAATGATGATGCACTTGTTTATGGAAGTATGGTATTACAGCATGTAAAAGGAAATGTTTTTGAAGCTGCTTGGGTTAAAGATGTGAATATGGATGGAAGTGGGGATTATTATGATTTTGATATCAAATGGTCTAATTTGAAGGCATGGATATTAGGCAGAAATGTATTTACAATGTTTGGAGCCTTTTTTAATGGATGTAAATTAATTGGAAATGAATATTCTGAATATGGTTTTTATTATTCAGGCAAGGCATTTCCTATTTATTTGACAGGTACCGTAACTATTCAAAATTAAAAATAAATAGTGCATAGATTTTTTTTAAAATATAAAAATACAATTAAATTAATTGGTATCATTTGTATCATATTTGTAATAAAACCTATTCGACCAATGTTTGTAAAAAAGATAATTGCAATAGAATCATTACAAGACAATGATTTTAAGGCTTGGAATTTGTTTGAGAATTATCATATTAAATATAAAGATGTTAGGGGGCCAATAATTGAGGATTGTGGAGACCATTTCGATTTTACATGGTACAAGGTATTAAGTAAAAAAGATACAGCTAAAATATATGCTTCGGTTTATAAGAATATTTTTGTTGATATTTATAAACGTACTACGTCAGCCACAATTTACTCTTCGAATTTCCTTTGGGATACCTCTTATAACAAATTTGAAAAGTTAAAGTAATATTTCTAGGATTGTATTGGCTTAGAGAGATTATCCATACACTGGTATGAGAGTACTGTTTGTACTATACCCAGCTGGGGTGAGCGTGTCGCTCGTACCCTTAGCTATGTTTTTCGAAGTGTTGCAAAATCTGTACTACACCCTACATTACTTAAATAAAATTTACTACAGAATGTTTGGAAGTGCAATTTATTTGTTATGACTATAAACAAATTGGCATCTTCAATCTATAGGGAATAATTAAGTGATAGAATTAGATAAAAGATTTAGCTAACTGGGGTTATTGAATTCTGCCATGATTTGAACGATAGCTATTTATTATTAATTTCGACTTTAAATGAAAAATATGAATAAAGTATTTGTTGTAATTTCTGTGATTATTTTAAATCATACATTTGTTTTGGGACAAAAAGTAAAGCCAGTAGTGGATACATTTTTTAAACCAAATTATCCTGAAGGGATTTACAAAACCAAAGATGATTTTAATAAAAAAACACCAAGCGGCACCAGTAAGTTAATACCAAAACGCCTTTATGGAATTCCAAAGCCTGTTTTGGAAAATATCGAGCATAATTGTTTTTTCTACAATGCCGAAACAGATAAAAAAATAAAAAAGGTATTTGCTGTTTCATATAGAGGACATTTATACTTTAAAATTGGTGCAATACTAAAATATAGAAACAAAACTGACCGTGCACAGTCAAATGATAATCCTAATAGTTTCGTAAGAGTAATATTAGGAGGAAACAATTATTTATACACAGAAGCACCACTTGCTAACGCTTGGGCTCAAGCTTTTGCATATGGGGCAATCGGTGGTGGTGTTGGTAGTGTTTTAGCAAGTACAATGACTTATGGGAAAGGGATAGTTTGGGATTTTAAAAATAATGAGTTTAATATTTTTAAAAACTGTGAAGATTACAATGAGTTTATAATTGATAAAAGTAAGGATGATGTTCAGAACTGTGAAGAAGCTCAACTTGATGTTTTGAAAATTCGATCTGCAATCAATAAAATCAAGTAATATATTTCTCAAGTCGAGATTTTAGTTAAGCGCATATCATCATAGAGAGAATAGTGATTTTTAATCTGCATAGCTTCTGGCTTATGAACTATATTATTTATTTCAAAATACTAAATTGTTTTTAAATATTATAGGCTTTGGTATCGCTTATTATGAAATTAATGACTATATAAACCTACCCCACATTTAAAAAAGCCGTTAGTATTTATTTCTAGCGGCTTTTTTGCTTTTAGGAGTTTATCTCTATAGCCAATTATTGTTTATTTGTTATGAATTTAATCGCATTCGCAATGTAATTCAGCTAAATCCCTCAAAATTACCAAACTCCATGTGGAAAACTTTTAAAATTTCCCCAAGATATTTCACTGAATAAAAAAGCTTTACGAATGTAGTATCTTGGCAGCCTTTAATAGAAAAATTCATTTGAATTGTAATAAAGAAAGTAACTTTTATCAGCTTATCAATTGCTATTAATTGTAATAAATTTATGTATCAAAATGGTATTTCCCTTCCCGCCTCAAAGAAACCTCTTTGCCTCTTTGCCTCTTTGCTCTCTTACCTCTTTGCCTCTTTGCTCTCTTACCTCTTTGCCTCTTTGCCTCAAAAGAGCCTCTTCGCATCAAAACTCTTTGCCTCTTTGCCTCCTTGCCTCTTTGCCTCAACGAATCGCCTCATTGCCTCAAACAAAAAACTAACCTCTAATGGCAAAAGAAAAAATAGAAAATAGGGTTTTTGAAAATGAAACCGGCGTTCAAGGTCAATACAAAAGCTGGTTTTTAGATTATGCTTCTTATGTGATATTGGAGCGTGCGGTGCCTGCAATGGAAGATGGGTTAAAGCCTGTGCAAAGACGCATTCTTCATGCCATGAAAGAAATGGATGATGGGCGGTTTAATAAAGTGGCCAATATTATTGGGCAAGCCATGCAATACCATCCACATGGTGATGCAAGTATTGGCGATGCACTCGTAAATCTTGGTCAGAAAGATTTATTAATTGATACACAAGGAAATTGGGGCGATATAAGAACCGGCGATTCTGCCGCAGCCCCTCGTTATATTGAAGCAAGGCTGAGCAAGTTTGCATTGGAAGTAGCTTTTAATGCAAAAACTACTGAATGGCAATTGAGTTATGATGGTAGAAAACAAGAACCCGTTACGCTACCCATGAAATTTCCTTTGTTGCTTGCACAAGGGGTGGAGGGTATTGCAGTAGGACTTTCTACTAAAATATTACCACATAATTTTTGTGAAATTATTCATGCAGCAATCAATTATTTAAAAAACAAACCCTTCCAATTGTTCCCCGATTTTCAAACGGGCGGTTTGGTAGATGTAACCAATTATCAAGAAGGTAAGCGCGGCGGAAAAGTAAAAGTGCGCTGCATAATTGAAGAATTAGATAAGAAAAGCCTGATTATTCGCGATGTTCCTTTTGGTGTAACCGTGGCGCAACTATGTGAAAGCATTACCAAGGCAAATGATCAAGGAAAAATTAAGATAAAAAAACTTACAGAGTTTACGGGAAAGAATGTAGAGGTACAAGTAGATTTGGCTGCGGGCATTTCATCCGATATTACCATAGATGCTTTGTATGCTTTTACCGATTGTGAAATAAGTATTTCGCCCAATGCCTGTGTAATTGAAGGTCAAAAACCACGATTTATTGGTATCAATGAGCTGTTAATTAATTCAGTTGATAGTACCAAAGGTTTATTAAAGAGAGAGCTAGAAATAAAGCTTGCAGAATTAAATGACAAATGGCATTATACTTCTTTAGAAAAAATATTCTTCGAAGAAAAAATATACAAGGAGCTTGAGCAACGGCACGAAACATGGGAAAAAGTAATCGAGGCAATTGAAAAAGCCTTTGTGCCATTTCAACCCCTGCTGAAAAGATTGGTAACTAGGGAAGATGTTTTGAAACTAACGGAAAAACCTGTTAGAAGAATTTACAAACTAGATATTGAAGAGCTGAACAACCAAATACGAGGCATTGAAGCAGAAATAGCACAGGTGAATCATGATTTGGCACACCTTACCGAATTTGCGATTGCTTATTATGACAATCTGTTAAAGAAATATGGAAAAGGAAGGGAGCGCAAAACAGAAATAAAAGTATTCGATACTATTAGCGTGCAGCAAGTGGCAATTGCCAATACCAAGTTATATGTTAACCGTGTAGAAGGTTTTATTGGCACCACGCTAAAGAAAGAAGAATATTTATTTGATTGTAGCGATATAGACGATATTATTGTTTTCACCAAGCGTGGAATAATGAAAATAGTAAAGGTAGGGGATAAGGTGTTCATTGGAAAAGACATAATTCATATTGCCATCTTTAAGAAAAACGATGAGCGAACCACTTACAATATGATTTATTTAGATGGTGAATCAGGCACATCTTACGCAAAGCGATTCAATGTTTCAGGCATTACGCGTGATAAAGATTACGATCTTACTAAAGGAAGCGATAAGAGCAAAGTGCATTATTTTACGGCAAATCCTAATGGAGAAGCCGAAGTGGTGAAGATATTTTTGAGTCCTAATTGTACTGCAAGAGTAAAAGATTTTGAATACCATTTTGAAGAATTAGAAATAAAAGGAAGAGGAAGTCAAGGGAATACGGTTACGAAATATCCAGTAAAAAACATCCGATTTAAAGAGGCAGGTAGAAGTACTTTGGCAGGAAGAAAGCTTTGGTTTGATGACCAATTTGGCAGATTAAGCATTGAGGACAAAGGAACGTATCTAGGTAGTTTTGATGGGGATGATAAGTTGATTGTAATGTACACTGACGGACAATATGAAATAACTGATACGGAACTTACGCAGCGTTTTGATGTAGATAAAATCATCTTGATAGAAAGATTTTTGCCAAGTAGAATATTTACTGCAGTGTATTTAGATGCCTACAAACAACAGTACAATGTAAAAAGGTTTAAAATAGAAACCACTACGCTAAAAAACAAATACTTGTTTATAAAAGAAGGCGACGGCAATGTTTTAGAAACAGTAAGTTCTATTGAAGACCCAGTATTGGTTGTAAAAACAGGAGTGGGCATTCATGTGAACAAGATAAAGTTTAAGATTGGAGAAATGGTCGAGGTGATGGGATGGCGAGCAATAGGAGCGAAGCTGATGAATTATTCCAAATCAACTGAAATGGAATGGGAAATAGCTCCAAAAGAGGATAATACACAACCACAATTGTTTTAATTAAATAAATAAAGATAAAATTTTAATACGATGAATAACTACGAAAAGTTAGTAGAGAACAACGCTAGTGAATTAATAGAGCGTTTATTAAACCACATTATTGGACAAGAACATTTTGAAATATTGTTCAATTTCTTAGAGCAAGATCAATGGGCAATAGTGTCAATGCACGATTATGATGAAGATTTAGAAGTGTCTATTCGTTTGCATTTGAATGATGTGTACGATTTGTATTTAGGATATTATGATGATGAAGATGAGTTTCATGAAATTGTGCATCCATTTACAGAAGAAGAGAAACAAATTTTACCAGATACATTAATTAAGTTGATGAAAAAGGTGGTAGAAGACGAACAAGGAATAAGAATAGCTGGAAAATTAATTAAGGGACGTAAATAATGAATTGCAGCTTATTCTCACAACAGATATTTTTAACCACATAGGAATATAGACACATAGAATAAAGGTGAGAAAAGCAATATAAAACATCTTGCAACTAGTTTTCAATTAATAAAAAAGGATTCAATTAATCATGCTACATTGATTACTTATTGATTGATAGAAACATTAGACATAAAAATGGAATAGTTGGTAAATCTATGTGTCTATGCGCCTATGTGGTGGTTAATAACAAAAAACTTGGTTAAAATTGTAAAGATTTTTGGTAGTTAATTAAACCTAATGTTTATTTAGGCTTCATTGTAAAAAATTATATAAATATGAAAAAAGGATTGTTTGTTTTATTAGTTACAGGGTTAATTACAGTTTCTAGCAATGCACAAGATGCACCGCCGCCACCACCTCAAGTGAAGCCTGCGATGAAAATGAGCAGAGAGGAAATGGAAAAGATGAAAAAGAAAAGAGATGAAGAAATCACTGAGTCTTTAAAAGAAGTTGGTTTGCCAGAAGAAAAAATTAAGGAAGCTAAAGAAGTAATTATTGCAAGCGGTATGCAAATGAAGGATATGGCCAAAGATCCTTCTTTAACAGAAGAACAGAAGAAAGAAAAACGCAAAGAATTGTTTGAGGCTCAAAAAGAAAAGCTAAAAGCAATTATGGGAGCTGAAAAATTAAAACAATGGTGGGATAATAAGAAGAAGAATAAAAAAGATGGAGAACAAAAAGGTAAAGCGCCTGCTCCAGCTGAAGCTCCAATGAATTAATAAAAACCCAGATTAGGCAGTTGTAATCTTGTTGAAAGTACAACTGCTTAATCTGGGTTTATTTTTTTGCCAATTAACCAAAACTTAAATACCTAGTTTTCTTTCTTTTCTCTTGGATGTTTTGGGCGAAGGCTCTTTTCAATTTCCAAATACTTTTTGAAATCATCCGCACTCAATATCTCTTTTATTTTAGCATCTCTTTCGCCAGTTAATTTATCTGCAACTTCTTTGCTTACCGGTGGTGGGGGAGGAGGAGGTGGAAGATTTTCTTTTTTACGATAAGATTCTATTTGTGTAAAGAATGTTTTATAGGCAACTAGTATCTTTTCTTTTTGCACAGCAGAAAGTTTTATTTGTTTGTTCAGTTCTTGTGATACTCTTGAAAGATGTTCTTCAATTGTTGGTGGTTTAGGAGGGCGCTTTTCATTAGGTTCTTGTGCAAAAGATGTGATTGCGGCAATTAGTAGCATTGCCATTAGCAAAATGTTTTTTTTCATACTAAAAATTTTATTTATTAAGAAATAATTATACACTGTAAGAGGTGAAATAATTAAAAACCCTTCGCTCACAAGTTGCTTTTTAAAACCTAAGGTGTAATCTTTATTTACATAAAAGATTTTTTAGCATAATCAAATGGCACTTAGTTTTTCTATTGCAGCTACTGGAATTGAAGCTTTTTTCTTTGTTTGATAATCAAAGCACATCATACCTGTTTTGGCTTTCCCTGCAAGAATATTCTTTTCATTATCTGTCCATTCTAATAAATAATAAATATCAAAACCCAATCTGTCAAAACCATTTGCAACTACCGAAATTTTTACAGTATCCCCATAAACAAGTTCTTTTTTAAATTCAATGGCAACATCGCTCATTATCAGTCCTACACCTTCCATATTCATTTCACTGTATCCATAATGACTTAGAAATCGCAGTCTTGCTTCATGAATAAGCGATAGAAACGCATCATTTCCAACATGTCCACCATAGTTTACATCAGATATTCTTATTTGGATAAGCGTTGAGAATGAAAAATTTTCAGGTACATGCACTTTTATTCGTTCCATACTTAATTTTTTATGAGTATTACAAAAAAAAATTATTGAAATAATTGTGCTGCAAACCTATAACTATGCTTATGATTAGATGTATGTTTTTTTAGAATGAAGGTAGTTAATAGAGTTTTGTTATTACGTGTTATATAAATAACTAAAGGAATCTTAATGCAATAAATTCTTCAATAAATGTTTGTTCAATTATATTAAATAGGTGTTGAAAGACCGATTTTAAAAACTAAAACAATTGTAATATTTTCCAAAACATATCTTCGCCCTCACATGAAAAAGGAAGTAGTATTAAGTGGTATTAGACCAACGGGTTTTTTGCATTTGGGTAATTATTTTGGAGCAATGCGTAATTATGTTCGTATGCAGGATGAATATGATTGTTATTTTTTTGTAGCCAATTGGCACAGCCTTACTACGCATCCTGATACAAAGGAGCTGCAAAATGCAGTACATAGGGTGATAGCAGAAAATATTGCATGTGGACTAGATCTAAACAAAGTTGCATTATATGTTCAAAGCGATGTACCCGAAATAGCTGAGTTATATCTCTATCTAAATATGCTTGCATATAAAGGGGAGTTAGAAAAAACAACCACATTTAAAGATAAGGTTAGGCTTCAGCCTGATAATGTTAACGCTGGTTTATTAACTTATCCTGTGCTTCAAGCTGCGGATATATTAATACATAGAGCAACTAAAGTTCCGGTAGGGAAAGACCAAGAACAACACTTGGAGATGGCAAGAAACTTTGCACAAAGGTTTAATCATAGATATGGAGAAGTGTTGCCCGAGCCTCAAGCGTTTAATTATGGTGGTGAATTGGTGAAAATACTGAGTCTTGATGGAAATGGTAAAATGAGTAAAAGCGAAAATCAATTGAATACTATCTACTTAGCAGATAGCGATGATTTGTTGCGTAAAAAAATAATGAAAGCCAAAACAGATCAAGGGCCAGAGGAAACCAATAGTGCAAAACCTGATTATATTGATAACTTGTTTACAATTATGAAATTGGTTAGTACTCCAGATACTGTAGAGAAATTTGAACACGATTTTAATGCAAGTAGTGCTGGAAATTGTATCATAAGATATGGTGATATGAAAAAACAATTGGCTGAAGATTTAATTGCTTTTATTCAACCGATTAGAGAAAAGGCTACCAATATTCAAGAAGATAAAGCTTGGCTTTCTTCTTTAATAAAATTGGGTGCTGAAAAAGCAAGGGAAAGTGCAAGTGCTACGTTAAAAGAAGTTCGGCAAGCAATTGGCATGAACTATAGCTAATAAATATAAAAGCGGCTGCTAGTTAACTGGCAGCCGCTTTTTTTATCATCTTCAATAAAGAAATAAGAAAGTTACAATTCTATTGTTTCGCCAACATTTGGAAGTAATAAAGTTTTATTGGCATCTTCAAAAGTTTTTACTGCTGCTTCTTTATCAATTTTGATGTAGCCAAAAGTATCGTAATGAACGCCTATTACTTTATCTGTTTTTACAAAATTGCTAGCTAAAAGCGCATCTGCTGCATCCATTGTAAAATGCCCCCCAATTGGTAAAATGGCAAAAGCAATGTTTGCCCAATATGGTATTAATTGCATATCCATTGTAAGTGCAGTATCTCCTGAAAAATAAAAATCTCCTTCTTCTGTAGAAAAAACAAACCCTAGTGGATTTCCAGCATAACTACCATCAGGTAAAGAAGATGAATGAACTGCGTTTACTGCTCTTGCTTTTCCAAATGGAAATTGAATATATCCTCCATGGTTTAGAGGAAGTGCATTTTCAACTCCTTGGGTATTTAACCAATCTGCTATTTCAGTTGCAGCTACGCAAGTAGCACCTGTTCTTTTTGCAATATTTACTAAATCAGAAGTATGGTCTGCATGACCATGAGAAATAAAAATAAAATCTGCCTCAATGCTATCTATATTAACGCCTTGTGCAGCAGGATTTCCTGTTAAAAAAGGGTCGAACAATATTTTCTTTCCTTGAACGTTCACTAAAAAAGTGGAATGACCATAAAATGTTAGTTTCATACTTTATACTTTTAATTATAAATAAGATTGTATAGTTGCAAATAACAATGATTAATAAATGATGTTAACAAGTATCAAAATTGTATTTAAGCTTGTCAAAAATATTTGTATTTTAAATTAAAAAATCAATTAATCAATAATAATGAGAAATAGTGCTACATGGTGGATAATTGCATTTCTGATGATTTTGCTAGACTTTTATGTTTACCAAGCAATAAAACAAGTAAGCATTACTGCTACAGAAACAACAAAGTCTATTATTCAAATAACCTATTGGACAATATCTATTCTTACCCTCACAAGTTTGGTTTGCCTTCCCTATATTCAATTTCTTCAAACCAATAAAATATTTAGAAACTATGTATTTGCCATTTTTGTAGGATTGTTTTTAGCAAAACTTGTAGGAAGTGTTTTCTTTTTAGTTGATGATATTAGAAGAGGCGTTCTGTTAGGTGTGCAACAAATACAACCATCTAATAATAGTTTAGAAAATGGTCTTGCAATCCATCGTTCTACATTTCTTAGTTGGCTAGGATTGGCATTAGGTGGAACTCTTTTTGGCACATTGCTTTATGGTTTTAGTAATAAATATAAATATCAAATAAAGCGCATTCAATTGTCGTATTCTAACCTGCCAACATCTTTTAAAGGTTTGAAAATTGTTCATATTAGTGATATACATAGTGGTAGTTTTTCCAATCCTTCGGCTGTGAATCATGGAGTTGATATGATATTAAATGAAAAAGCAGATTTGATTTTGTTTACTGGTGATTTGGTAAATGATCGGCATGAAGAAATGCATGATTATGCACCAATATTTTGCAGATTAAAAGCGCCATTAGGTGTTTTTAGTACTCTTGGAAACCATGACTATGGAGATTATGTTAGTTGGCCAAATGAACAAGTAAAAAAAGACAATTTAGAAAGCTTAAAACAAATTCAACATAAAATGGGCTGGCAATTACTGATGAATGAGCACATTATATTTGAAAGAAATGGTGAAAAGATTGCGCTTTTAGGGATTGAAAATTATGGAGCAAAGGGACGTTTTCCTAAATATGGTAAAATGAACAAAGCTTATCCCGGTACAGAAAACATTCCTTTTAAAATATTAATGAGCCACGACCCTAGTCATTGGGATGCACAAGTAAAAAAAGAATATAAAGACATAGATCTGATGCTTAGTGGGCATACACATGGAATGCAGTTTGGATTAGAAAACCCATATTTCAAATGGAGTCCTGTACAATGGATGTACAAGCAGTGGGCTGGCTTGTATGAGGATGGTAATCAAAAATTATATGTAAATAGAGGATTTGGATTTATAGGTTATCCTGGTAGGGTGGGCATATTACCTGAAATAACAGTGATAGAATTGGTTTAAAATAGATTATAAATAAAAGGGGTGCCAGCTTTTTGGAAAGTTGGCACCCATTTTTATTAATGCTGTAGCTATTTTAAACCTTTGCTTTATTTTACTCTATAATAGCTATTTATTCGCCCAACATCTCTGTATTGGATTCCTTAAGGCTGGAAATCTTCTTGAATTTTACAATTGATATACTTAAACAACTAATGTAAATTTTTCCCGTATTTCAATTCTATTTTATTCCTCCAAATGCACCGAAGCACATATTCTTGTGTAGAATTTCTACCTTGCTAAAACCCACTTGTTTCATAAGGTCTAGTTGATAATTCATAGACCTCGGCGAATCTTCTTTTGCAACATAATCCAACACTTTCTCGCGATATTCTTTTCCTCCAATCTCTTCTAGGTAATCGCCATATCTTTCCCAAGTGTATTCATTTAATATTGCTGTGTCTTGGGTTATTAAATCGGAAATCATAAGACAGCCGCCGGGTTTCAGTAAATGATAAAGCTTTGTAAATGTGGTTTCCCAATCATAGTCATCTCTTAAATGATGTAAAACGGCACCTGCTAAGATGATATCGTAGTGATTTTCAATTAAAGTAACTTCTCTTAAGTCCCCTTGTAAAATAGTTACAGTATTAGTTGTTTCAAGCGATACTCTTTCAAATGCTTTATCTAGCATAGGTTTGCTCAAGTCTACCAAAGTGCAATGGAGATTGGGGATATTAGTCAACATCATCAAAGTATAGTTTCCGCCTCCGCAACCAACATCTAATAAGTGTACTGCATGGGGGACAATTCTTTTCGATGCCTCCGTAATTAATTCTAAAGTCAGTTTCGCATCTATGGTTGAAACTTGTCCCGTATCAAGATTTGAGAAACGTTCTACATCATTATCAAAACGTTCTTTTATTTCGTTTACTGTTGATTTATTCATGAACATATTTTTATTCATGACAAAATAAAATGTGTTTTTCTGTCTAACACTATTTTTAGGTAAGATTTTATTTTATGTAATTGGCTATGTTTCTTATGTAAGTTGGGGTGTTTTTTATGCAAATACCTTCCTTTTTTAAGTAAATAAGTGTGTTTTTTAAGTAAGTAAGTGTCTTTTTTATGTAAGTAAGTGTCTTTTTTATGTAAATAAGTCCATTTTTTATGTATGATAATGGCTTTTTTTATGCAAACGACTTTGTTTTTTGTATAAAAGGCAGATGCTTTAGTCTTTCGTCCTTCGATTTTTATCCTGAAAACTGTGTTTTTTATCCTACAAACCCACTTTTTTACAAATGAAAAAAGTGGGTTTATGGTATAAATAATGTTTAATTTACCTTATTATAAAAACTATTCCTCTGTAGTTTTTTCTTTCGTTTCTTTTTTCTCTTTTTTGTCCTTTTTTTCTTTATTGGCGTGCCTTCCGCTTTCGTTTCCATCATCAACATAGGTGCTGAGAGGGTCTAACTTGTCTAGTACTTTTTGTAATCTCGCTCTAGCGGCTAATGCATTTTCATCGTTTGTTTCTTTTGGAATTAATGTTTCCTCAAAAGGTGCTTTGGTCATATCGTATAATTCACCAGCTTGGTTTAGCTTGTAATTTAGTTCACGTACATACCACTTTTTTGCCAACTGATTGTAAGCCCAAGTGCGGTGAGGGCCTGTTTTACCTTTTATCTCTGGCAAAATACTTTCTCCATCTAATGGTTTCCCAGTAGTTTTCGTATGCGTTAGTTCTAAGATTGTAGGAAATATATCGCTAGCATCAATCATCATATCAGATACTTTTCCTTTTGGTGTTACGCCTTTCCAATTGGCTATCAATGGCACCAATCCTCCCCCTTCAAGCATGGTTCCTTTTGAGCCACTCAATCTCTTTCCACCAATTGTAGCCTTTTCTGAAGGAACTTTAGCTGTTCCATTATCCCCCATAAAAATGATTAATGTATTTTTTCTCAGTTTTAAACTGTCTAGTGTTTTCATCAGTTTTCCCACTAGTTTATCCATATAAACTACATTGTCTTCATATAAATTTTTGCTATCGGGTTTGCTATCAGGAGTGGGTAATATTTCGCCATGAACATGTGATAGTGGATAATAAAGAAAAAATGGTTTTTCCTTATTTCTAGCTAAAAAATCAACCACTCTATTGTGCATCACATCTGGCATATATTCTTTATCGTTAAGAATAATTTTTTTCCCATTTTCAGTATAGTCTTTCCCTTTACTCTGGTAATTCCAATAAATACCACTTCCTTTAAAAGTTAAATATTCATCGAAAGCAAAATCGGCAGGCGTTAAAGGCAATTGTCCCCATTTACCAATAGATGCAGTAATATATCCTGCTTGTTTTAATACTTTAGGAATCATGGTTTCGGCTTCGGGAGTAAATTTTCCTGTATTGTCTTGATTTGTAGCTCCAGTATGGCAAGCATAGCGACCTGTAAGTATCAAAGCGCGAGATGGTCCACATAAAGCGGCAGTATAGTTATGATTGAAACGAACACCTGTTTTAGCCAACTCATCAATGTTGGGCGTTTTGTAATTATCTGCACCATAAGCACCCACTTCAGCTACTCCATAATCATCAGCCAAAATAAAAATAATGTTTGGTTTGTTCTGTGCTATCCCTTTACTAAAGAACAATAAGGATAGTAAAATGGCAACACAATAATTTGTTTTTGAAAGCATAGCAACCGTTTAATTAATAAAAATAATAATTGAAATATTTAAAGTAGAGAGCCATTACTGACTCTTCATTTATGCAATAGTAAAATAGTAATGCTTTAAAAATTAAAATAAATACATGTTTTTTGGATAATATTTTTCGGGAACGTTGTCTTATATTAGTTGCTTGGTTCAAATAGAAACACAGGAAAGAATTGTGGTGTTTTTAATGAATATTTATTATTTATCATGTTGTCAGTTTTTACAATATTTACCATGCCATTTAAAGCTGAAAAATAAAATGCGCTCATGTGTTAAAAAAGTAGCACATTGCAAATGTGATTTTTGGGAATAAAAACGATTTATTAATGAAAATGGAGACTAGCTACCATTATAAAAACGGGGCGTAACCGAAAAGCCAAACGAGTAGGAAAATAAAATAGAAAAATATGAAATGGTATTTGTTGGTTTTAAGTAAGTATGCAGAATTTAATGGAAGAGCAAGAAGAAGTGAGTATTGGTACTTTGTATTATTTAATGTAATTATTTCTATAGTACTAAAAATTATTGGATATGTAAGTCACTTTTCATTTTTAGATACGATTTATACATTTGGAGTATTATTACCAAGCATTGCTGTAGGAGTAAGAAGAATGCATGATGTAGGAAAAAGCGGTTGGTTTGTTTTAATTCCTATTTATAATTTAATTCTCGCTTGCACAGAAGGTCAATCTGGAGAAAATGAATATGGAGAAGATCCTAAGCAACCTACTGGATATGATGATATTAATCAGATTGGTTCTAACATAGAATAGACCTAAAATAATATTGAAAAATAAAAAATCCCAGTGGTAATGCCCACTGGGATTTTTTTTATTTTAAATACATTAAACCTAAACCTAAAACCTACAACTTCCCGATAAATGCTTTTGCAGAGCGGACGTAATCGTCGTTCTTAGCTATTTTAGCTAATTCAACACATTTTTCTGCACTAGCTCTTGCACTTACTTTATCGCCCAATTCTTTTTCAATTTTTGCTTTTAATAAATATTGTGGGAAAGAAGGTTTGCCAGAATTAATAGCTTTTGTAATGGCTTCTAAAGCATGGGTATAATCTTTTTCTATTTCATAGTAATAAGTAGCAATAGAAGTGTATGCAGGTTTGTCGCCATCCAAACTTTTTTGCACATTGGCTTTTAGTTTTTCTTTGATAAGTGTATTAATTGGTAATGCTACACCAACATTGCCCCACATTAAATGCAGTTGGCAAGATTCGTAAGTAATATTTTCAAATTGCATGGTAAACAACTCTGCTTTATCTCCTAGTTTTTCAATTGGGGCAGTATATCTTACAACATCATTTGCCTCAACATAATCATTTGGCTGAGAAACATTGGTATCTTTTGTAACAATAATGGTGAATGATTTCTTACCAGGAATGGTTAAAAGACCATACTTACCTGCTTTAACTGTTACGCTATTAATAGATAGATCTTCACTAAATGTAAGTATGGTGGCTTTGTTCGCCCCTGTGCGCCATACCTTATCTAAAGGGGCCAACTCGCTAGATTCTTTAAATGCTACACGATTTTTAATAGAAGGTCTGCTGTAGCTAAGCTCAATACTACCCAAGCCGAAATTTTGCTTAATTGTTTGGGTAGGGCTTGGCTGTGGAAGTGTTACAGATTGTGCAAAAGAAGTAAATGCAGTAAATGCTGCAATAATGACGAATACTTTTTTCATAATTTTTTAATTTGCGCAAACCTACAAGATTGAGTAGTGTGTGCTTAATAATTTTTTATGAATGTTTTTTTTAATGCAATTTTATTCGAGTATTGAAACTATGCCATGAAATTATCCTACAAATTTTATTTCATTTTTAGTTTTAAAAAGCTTTATAAATACATAGTTACCGTTTCTTGTAAAGAGATACAACAGTTTTCCATTTGAAACATTATTTTTACCCAATAGACTTGTTTGTATGTTATCAATAAATAAAATCTTTGTTATTGCTAGCTTTTTGTTTTTGCTTGTCATCAAGGTAAGTGGACAAGACTCTTGTAATGCATTGGGACAGGTTCCTTCTACGGCATTTCCCGTATGTGGAGGATCCACTTTTTTTCAAGCTAATGTACCGCAATGTGGTGGGTTTTCTGTACCAGTTCCTAGCCGAGTTTGTAGGGCACAAATCTATTCAGATATTAATCCGTTTTGGTATAAGTTTACTTGTTTTAAAACGGGAAAGCTTGGGTTTCTAATAAAACCAATAAGTAATAGTGATGATTATGATTGGCAATTATTTGACATTACCAATAGAGACCCCGCAGATGTTTATGTAGACACCACCATGTTTGTTGCTTGTAATTGGTCGGGAGATACTTTATCAACTGGTACAAGCGATACTGCTACTTTAGAAAATGGCTGTGCAGGATACAGTCAATTTAATCCAGGTAATTACAACATAAGCATGGAGCCAACCATTTATAAAGGGCATGAATATTTACTGCTTGTTAGTAATTTCTCTCCTTCTCAGCAAGGCTATGGTTTAACCTTTTATGGAGGAGGTTCTGGTAGTGCAGTAATAACAGATACACTTACACCAAAGGTATCAAGCACTTCTATAAACTGTGCTGGTGATAAAATTGGGATTAAGCTAAACAAACGGATGCTTTGTAATTCCTTAGCATCAAACGCAAGTGATTTTCAGATTTCAACCAATCCATTGATACAATCTATAGTGGGTAAAGGCTGCTTGACAGGTTTTGATATGGACTCCATTACGATTACATTACAAAACCCACTTCCTATTGGGCGTTATAAACTGATTACAAAAATTGGTACTGATACTTCTACATTAAAAGATATTTGTGGTACGCAGGTAGCAATAAATGATACTTTTCAATTTGATGTAGTGCCTCAGTTTCCTACCTTAATGGATAGTATTACTACACCTACTAGTTGCAGCCCACAGCAATTGGAATTGGTATTTAAAACACCCCTTCGCTGCTTCACAGTAGCGGATGATGGTAGTCAATTTGTAGTTACTGGCCCTGCACCGTCAAAAACTGTAATTCCCATTTTTGGAGCAGCAACGGATTGTGATACTTTGGGTTTGACTTATAAAGTTTACATAAATCTTGCAAACTCACTAACAGTAGATGGTATTTACACAATAACATTAAAAGATTCTGTAAACCTTACTCCACTTATTAATGACTGTAGTGTTCCTACACCAAAAGGTTCTTTTCTGAATTTCTTTGCCAGGAATGTAGTTAGCCCTCAATTTAATTTTCAAATAAAATCAGGCTGTAAACAGGATACTGTTTTGCTCAATTATCTAGGATTTAATCCTTTGGCAAATAATACATCTAGCTGGAAATGGTATTTGCATGACAGCTTAATAAGTATTGGAAAAGATACCAGTTATTTCAAAACAGTCTTTACTGATGATACCATCAAACTTGTAGTCTCTAATGGACTGTGTAGTGATTCTTTGATTCAAATAATCCAACCCTTAGACCATTCAATTAAAGCGAATTTTAGTTTTCAAGATAGTATTTGTCCTATTAGTCAATCGTATTTTAAGGATAGTAGCCTTGGGGTAAATGTGGCGTGGGAATGGAATTTTAATAATGGCAGTGGCGTAATACTAGGACAAAATCCACCATTGCAAACCTATCCTTTGGGTTTAAAAGATTCTGTTTGCAATTCTCAATTGATAGTAACCAACCAAGTAGGATGTAAAGACACTATTGTAAAACCTATTAAAGTAAGAAATGCCATCCCTTCTTATCCTGATAGTGTTATTACAGTTAAATGCGCACCAGATAGTATTGAATTGGTATTTACAAAGCCAATAATATGCAATTCTATTCTAGCTAATGGTAGCAACTTTAATTTATATAATGCTTTAGGTAATAGCATTCCAGTGGTAGGTGCATCCGCGGTAAATTGTGTAAACGGAATAAGCAAAATGGTACGCATTCAACTCGGTGCTACTTTGAGAAACAATGGCAATTACCGCTTAGCCGTTCAGCACGTTGGTTTAGATTCTATTAGAAGTGAATGTAATATTCCTACACCAGATACTGCAGTTAGATTCAAAGTAATCTATAACGTAACTGCTGCTATTGATACCGTTATTCGAATTAATTGTAAAGCAGATACTTTATTTGTAAACAACATTGGAAACGATGGTATTAATAAATGGTTGTGGACATTAGGAACTTCTGCAAAAGACAGCATTCAAAAAACAAAATTCATTTACTCCAATTTCAATCCAACCACTTTACAATTGATTGTCAGCAATGGTGTTTGTAAAGACACTAACCAAGTAAATATTGTTCCTTTAGACCATACTGTAAAAGCTGGATATAATCTAGCTGATTCAATTTGCCCAAGAACATTGGTAAATTTTACTGATACAAGCAAGGGTATTATCCGGAATTGGAATTGGAGTTTTGGTAATGGAAAAACTAGTTCACTCCCAAGTCCATTAGCACAAGTATATCCATCTATTTTAAAAGACAGTTTATACAAAACACAATTGATAGTTACCAATCAATTAGGATGTAAAGACACTGCCAAAAGAACCTTATTTGTAAAAAATGCTTTGCCAGCTTATCCAGATAGTATTGTTACGGTTAAATGTGCTCCAGATAGTATTGAACTAGTGTTTAAAAAACCTATTCAATGTAATACCATTTTGGTGAATGGAAGTAATTTTAAGCTATATAATAGCTTAGGAAATACCATTCCTGTTATTAGTGCATCTGCAGTAAAATGTGTAAATGGATTGAGTAAAATAGTACGAATTCAACTAGGTACCACCTTGAGAACAAATGGCAATTATCGTTTAACTGTTCAGCATGTAGGAATAGATTCTATTAGAACTGAATGTGGAAATCCTACTCCAGATACCGCAGTTCGCTTTAAAGTAAAATACAATGTAACAGCATCCATAGATACCATCATAAAAATAGGTTGTAAGGCGGATACTTTATTGGTAAATAACCTTGGAAAAGACAGTATTAATAAGTGGTTGTGGACATTAGGAACTTCTGCAAAAGACAGTATTCAAAAAACAAAATTCATTTATTCGAATTTCAATCCAACTACCTTACAATTGATTGTAAGTAATGGTGTTTGTAAAGACACAAACCAAGTAAATATTGTTCCTTTAGACCATACTGTGAAAGCTGGATATATTCTAGCTGATTCCATTTGCCCAAGAACATTGGTAAATTTTACTGATACCAGCAAGGGTATTATCCGGAATTGGAATTGGAGTTTTGGTAATGGAAAAACTAGTTCACTCCCAAGTCCATTAGTACAAGTTTATCCATCTATTTTAAAAGACAGTTTATACAAAACCCAATTAATTGTCACCAATCAAATAGGATGTAAAGACACTGCCAAAAGAACATTGTTTGTGAAAAATGCTTTGCCAGCTTATCCAGATAGTATTGTTACGGTTAAATGCGCTCCAGATTCCATAGAATTGGTATTTAAAAAGCCAATTCAATGCAATAGTATTTTGATAAATGGAGGCAACTTCAAATTATACAACAGCTTAGGAAATACCATTCCTATTGTAGGGGCATCGGGTGTAAAATGTGTAAATGGATTGAGTAAAATAGTACGAATTAAACTAGGTAACACCTTGAGAACAAATGGCAATTATCGTTTAACTGTTCAGCATGTGGGAATAGATTCTATTAGAACCGAATGTGGAAATCCTACTCCAGATACCGCAGTACGCTTTAAAGTGAAATACAATGTAACAGCATCCATAGATACTATCATAAAAATAGGTTGTAAGGCAGATACTTTATTGGTAAATAACCTTGGAAAAGATAGTATTAATAAGTGGTTTTGGACATTAGGAACTGCTGCAAAAGACAGCATTCAAAAAACAAAATTTATTTACTCCAATTTCAATCCAACTACCTTACAATTGATTGTGAGCAATGGTGTTTGTAAAGACACAAACCGATTAAATATTGTTCCTTTAGATCATACTGTAAAAGCTAGTTTTACTTCGGTAGATAGCATTTGCGCCAATATTCCTGTTTCATTCATTAATAAAAGTTTAGGCAACCTTACTCAATGGAAATGGAACTTTGGAAATGGTACTATCGTAAATATCAAAACCCCTTTACCTCAAAACTACCCTTCTATTCCTCAATATAAAACCTATCCTATACAGTTAATAGTAAAAAACAATCTCGGCTGTTTTGATACTGCTTCAAGTAAATTGACAATTATTCCTTCTACCATTTCTAAGTTAGATAGCATACCAAAATTGCCTTGTGCTCCCCAACGAATTGGTATTAAAATGAAATTGCCTATCCAATGCAATTCAGTGGCATCAAACGGAAGCAATTTTAGTATTACTGGGCCTTCAATAGTTAAGATTAGCAATGCAACCATTTTGTGTAATGGAAAAATTGGCGATAGTATCATTTTAACCTTATCTAGTCCCATTACTGTTCCAGGTAAATACACCTTATATATTAAACAATCACCCTCAGGTGGCTTCATCCTCAACCAATGTGGTGCGCCAACTACTGCTGATTCATTGAAGTTTAATGCATTAAATGCTGTGAAAGCCAACTTTACCCCTATCATCAAAACAGGCTGTAACATTGATACGCTTTCGTTAAATCACGATGGAAAAAACAATGTGATAAAATGGAATTGGATTATAGATAGCCAATTAATTAGTAAAGCAAAAGATACCAACATCATTTATAAAAATTTATCTCCTAAAAAAGTACAGCTAATAGTTGCAAATGCTGTTTGTAGTGATACAAGCTTGTATTTCCCAATTGTATTTAAGAATGTGAATGATACAGTAAAGGCAGATTTTCTCATTAAAAAGCAATACCAACAAAGTTTGGAATTAGCAGACTTTATTTGTCCTAAGGAAAAAGTATTGGTGCAAGATACAAGTGTAGGTATCATTAATAAATGGAGTTGGGATTTTGGCAATGGGCAAAAAAGTATTGCTCAATACCCTCCAATACAAAGCTATTCTCGGAAAAATAGCATCATTAATTATCCCATTAGATTGATTATAAAGGGAAATTATTGTATTGATACTGCCATTAAATATCTAAAAGTAATTCCCAATTGTTATATAGATGTTCCTTCTGCTTTTACGCCAAATGGCGATAACATAAATGATTATTTATATCCTTTGAATGCGTATAAAGCTGATAATTTAGAGTTTAAAGTGTACAATCGTTATGGTCAAATTGTATTTAAAACCAATGATTGGACACAAAAATGGGATGGAACCGTAAATGGGAAAGTGCAAATATCTGGCACTTATATTTGGATGTTAGATTATACTGATCATGATTCTGGAGAGCGAGTTTCATTAAAAGGAACTAGTGTATTGATAAGGTAAAATTGATTAGCACAATTTGCTTCTATTAAGTTCTAAAAATTGCAGACATCATAGGTTTTAAGTATTAAGTTTCACACACTTATTAGTTAAATGCACGTAAACAGTGCTTATATGCCCATACATAGTGTTTGTATGCTTAGAAATAGTATTTGTATGCCCATAAAGAGCATTTGTACGCTCACAAAGAGCGTTTGTATGGTCACAAAGAGCGTTTGTATGGTCACAAAGAGCATTTGTATGGTCACAAAGAGCATTTGTATGCACACAGAAAGCGTTTGTATGCCCAGAAATAGCTCTTGTATGCCCAAAAAGAGCGTTTGTGTGGACAATCCGACCGACTTTTTAGGTATTTTAAAGGTAGAAATGAGTATTTAAGACAAAATGGCACTAATGTAAATAGGTATTAAACCAACCAATTACAAACCCCTCTTTTCCCTCCATTTCATTATAAATCAATAACCATAAGTAAACTAAACTATTATACTCATTACCAACAATTAACCTTCATTGATAAATATTTACTGTCATCTTTCGTTGGTTGAAATGTTCGCTAACCATATTATTATCCCAAATTTTAGAACAAGATTTGTTGTGAGAGCCTCTAAGGCGATATAGATAAGTGTTTAGGGTTTTTTTTAAAATGAAATAATATTGGAATATCATAGGCTCCCTTTCAGGGGTGGGGGCTTCTCAATTGAAAATCACAAAGACTAAAATAAAATAAATAGATTCTTTTGTAAATGCTTTGCTATGCAGCGTTTCAGATTCAAAATAAAATTTCTATTGCAAAATCTGGTTTAAAATCATTTATTCACTTTGTTTATTTAAAATATTGTTCATTTGCTAAAATGAAACCCATAGAATTGATTGCATATAAGATGTAATCATTTATAGTTATCTATACCTTATTATTAATGAAAAAAACTGAATATGTATTTTGTACTGATGCCGAACTGCTTCTTGCATTGAAGGAAGGAGACGCTTTAGCATTTGAGACAATTTATAAAAGGCATTGGGGAAAGGTATATTTTACTGCTTGTAAAAAACTACAGTCAAAAGAGGTAGCCGAAGAGTTGACCCAAAATATTTTTGTTTCTATATGGGAAAGAAGAGCCACATTAGAGGTTTCTGTACTGGAAAGTTATTTAATGACCGCTTTGAAATACAAAATCATCAATTATATAGATGCGACCCTTCTCAGAAACAAGATTTTTCAAAACATCCAACAAACAAGCACAGAAAGTATTGGAACTAATGTAGATAATCTTATTGCCATTAAGGAAATAAGAAATGCAATAGAAAAGGCATTGTCTGAAATGCCAGAAAAAACACAAACTATTTTTAGATTGAGCCGATTCGAAAACAAAACCATAAAAGAAATCGCTTCATTAATTAATATGAATGAAAAGGCAGTGGAATACCATATTACGCAGTCGCTTAAAAAGATGCGCATACATCTAAAAGATTTCATCATTACGGCAAATGCTATCTTAATCGTAGTACACCTATAAAAAAATAATTTATTATTTTAGGGATAAACCTTCATTGACTGACTACATATGAAATAGCTTGCCATGACGCGATTGCAGTTTCATATTTTGCTTAAAAATTATTTAGATAATAAATCTACTCCTGAAGAGCTAGCCTTAGTAGAAAGTTGGTACGAATTATTAGAAAATGAAAATTTCACAGAACTTACTTCAGAAGAGTTAGACAAAGTAGAAGGGAGATTGTGGCACAAAATTCAAGCACAAACCATTTATAAAGACGAATCTGAACTACCAGCCAAAGCAACAGTTATTCCTCTTTTTTGGAAACGTTTAGCAATTGCAGTTACATTTGCAATCGTTTCAACAACTGCCTTTTTCTTATACAATCATAATACAGGAAATCTTTCAGGAAGTATTTTGAAATTAATACCTAAAGAAGGCTATAAAAATCAAACTAATCAAGGGTTGTCCGATATGAATATCATTTTGTCAGATAGTAGTTTGGTAACTTTAAAACCAGGGGCCAAACTATATTATCCAATAGTTTTCAATACATCCAAAAGAGAAGTTTATTTAGAGGGGGTTGCTTTTTTTAGCGTTAAAAAAAATCCGCTAAAACCTTTCTATGTTTATAATAACAATATAGTTACTCACGTTATCGGAACCAGTTTTTGGATAAAACCAGATAAGAAAAATGATAAAGTAGATGTGGAAGTAGTAACAGGAAGAGTGGAAGTTTATGAAAACAAAGAAATGATTCCAGTAGATGCAACCAAAAGCAACGGAGTTATTTTACTGCCTAATCAAAAAGTAACGTATAACCAATCTCCTAGAAAATTTGAGACAACACTTGTTGAAAAACCAGTTTTATTATCAATTTACAATTTAAAAAAGTTTCAGGAGACTATGGTTTTCGACGATTCTCCTCTATCCCATGTCATTAATATCCTTCAAGAGATTTACGGCGTTAAAATCTTACTTGAGAACGATTCAATTGGCAATTGCCCTTTTTCTGGCGATATTTATAAATTAGACTTCTATAACCAGTTAGATGTTTTGTGTAAGTCTGTAGGAAAAACATACGAGATTAAAGGAACAGATATATTAATTATAGGAAACGGATGTAATTAAAATATTGAATTGTTGCAAATCTTATGAAAATAAAAAAGTGCGATTAGTAATTTAAATAATTAAAAAAGGATAAAAAATTGCCGCAAGTGTTGCGACCACCTACGGCAAATAAAGTAAACTTTTAATGTCTTTGTTCACCCAGTAGTTTAACTAAATGCTCAAAAACTTTGCTAAAATATGAAAAATAGGCAACTTGTTGCTATAATGATTCTTTCAATGAAATTAACTTCCATTCAGGTACTGTTGATATTGGTTTTTTCTTGTCAGTTATTTGCGAATAATTCCTATTCCCAGAAAGTGCTTTCTAAAAAGATTCATATGGAATCTAATCAACTGCCTTTGAAAGAAGTGTTGTCTACAGTGCAGGGACAGACTTTAGTAAAATTTATTTTCAGCTCAAAAGCAATTAACGTAAACAGGAAAATTTCATTCAAATTGTTGGATAACAATTTGGGAGATTTCTTGGAACTTGTTTTAAAACCAGCTAACATAACATATAAAATTGTTGATGATGAAAGAATACTTTTATATAACCTTCTACCTGTTAGTGCCATTCAGGAAGTAAAAGACATACCTGATATTTTAATTTCTGCCAACTTAGAAGGTTTTTATATTTCTGGAATAGTAAAAGATGAAAAAGGCCTCCCCCTTGAAGGTGCAACCATAACCGAAAAAGGTACAGACAATAAAACGCTAACAAATAGCAAAGGGGAATTCAAGTTAAAAGTGAAAGATAAAGATGCTTTATTGGTGGTAACCTATGTGGGGTATAATGAGCAATTGGTGGTTGTAAGCAATAAAACATTGTTTAATCTAACTTTAATTTCAAGTAATCTAAAATTAGAAGATGTTATTGTAATAGGGTATGGAACTAAAAGCAAAAAAAAACTAACCACATCTATTTCTACTATTAAAGGAAGAGATATAAACGAATTGCCAGTTGGAACTGTTGGAGATGCTTTGGCTGCACAAGCAGCCGGTCTCCAAGTAACATCAGCATTAGGTGGTATGCCAGGAGAACCACCCACTATTCGAATAAGAGGCATTGGTTCCTTAGGAGCAGATAACGAACCGCTTTATGTGGTAGATGGCTATCCTCTCCCATCAGAAGCTAGTTTTTCTGGTATTAACCCTTCCGATATTGAATCTATTGAAATTTTAAAAGATGCGGCAGCCGCTTCTATTTATGGTTCAAGAGGGGCAAATGGGGTAATAATTGTAAGTACAAAAAGAGGCAAGGCAGGAAAAATTGTTTATGGTGCAAGCTTTATAACAGGTATTCAACAAATTACTAAAAAAATAAAACTTCTCTCCACTGAGGAATATTTGAATTATATGCCTGCGCTGATTAAAGAAAGAAATAGCAATGGTAACATTTTGAACGATACACTCAATCAATTAGGCTCAACTGATTGGCAAGATGCCATTTTTAGCTCCAAACCCTATAATGAATGGAAGGTTTCTGCAAGTGGTGGAAATGAAAAAGCGAGGTATAGTATTTCTGCGGGGTATTTAAACCAACCTGGTGTTTTGTTGGGTACTGGGGCAAAACGCTACAACCTCCGAGTGAATTTAGATGCTGCTTTATCTCCAAAATTGAAACTCGGTATCAATATAGCCCCTACTTATTTGGAACAAGATAGGCGACCTAATGGTGGAAACTTTAATTCTTCCATAGACAATGAATATGGGGTTGTAATTCCAAGTCCTATTTATTCCGCATTGCTAATGCCTCCAGTTATTCCATTGGTTTTAGCAGATGGTCGCTATGGTCAGCCTAATTTTTTAAAAAATAATTCTTTGTTCAATACTGGTTATTTCAATCCAGTGGCGGTATTGAATGGGGTAAAAAACCACAATACAAATTTTTCCATTCTCACCAGTGCTTTTTTAGATTGGACAATTTTTAAAAATCTAAGTTTTCGCACGAATATGGGTGGTAATCTTGCGTCTAATAGACGAGAAGTGTATATCGCTTCAACCACGCCAACCAATTCTTCTCCCTTGGCTAGTTTTATGCAAAAATATCCTGCCAACATTGCAGCATCTGAGGCCACCAATAGAGGAATAGATTGGCTAGTGGAAAACAGCCTAACCTATAGTATACTAATTGCTGGTCAACACAATTTTAAGTTCTTAATGTTGCAATCGGCACAAAAATACCAAAGTACTAATACTGTACTTATTGGAAGACAAGGTTCATTTATTACGGATCAAATCCAAAACCCATCAGCAGCTTCAGACCATGATGGTAGCGTAGTATATGATATTTATACTTTTTCATCTTTAGCCGCTAGAATTAATTATGATTTTAAAGGGAAATACTTAGTGGATGCTAGTGTTAGAAATGATGGATCTTCCAAGTTTGGAGCTAATAATAAGTTTGGAACATTTAGGTCAATAGCTGTTGGCTGGAGAATTGGAGAAGAACCATATATTAAAAAACAACTTCCTTTTATTAGTGAATGGAAATTGACTGCAAGTTTTGGAGAAAGCGGCAATGCCAATATTGGTAGTTTTTCCTGGCAGAGTTTTTTAAATAATACCAATTATAGCTATGCCAACAATAGGCAATTTGGCACCACCATTAGTGGCTTTTACAATCCATACCTTACTTGGGAAAAAAATCAACAATTGAATGTTGGCTTGCAAATGGGATTTTTAAAGGATAGGATTTCACTTACAGTTGATTTATATAAAAAGAATACTACTGACATGATTTTGAGTAAACAATTGCTCGGCATTGTAGGCTATGCGACTTCGTACAATAACAATGTAGGCAATTTGGAAAACAAAGGCTTAGAAGTAACTATTTCTTCAAAAAATATTGTGGGGAGAAAATTCACTTGGTCATCCGATTTTAATATATCATTTAACAAAAATAAAGTCATCGACTTGGGAGGTGCAAATAATTTGGGTTATTATAACTCCGTAACAGGATGGAACAATGTATTCTTAATTAAAGTAGGTAACCCTATCGGCGATATGTACGGCTTTAAAGTGGATGGTATTCTTAAAACACAAGCTGAAGCCGCTGCCTATACCCCTTATGCCACAGCACCTGCAAAAGCAGGCGACATGAAAATTAAAGACGTTGATGTTAACGGGGTAATAGACTTAAACGACTTAACTAAAATTGGAAATGCATTGCCAAAATACACACTGGGATTAACTAACCGTTTTCGATATAAAACTTTTGACTTAGGATTTATTATTCAAGCTGTAGTAGGGGGAGATATTATTAATGGTACAATAAGAAATGCTTGGGGAACAGCCGGTTCTAATTTGGAACATGATTTTTATAATAACATTTATACAAAAGCTGATTCCTTAGCTAATGTAAAATACCCTAGCCCAGCATCTGTAGCTCCTTACACTTTCGCAAATTCATTAACAAGCTTGGCGCTGCAATCGGCAAGCTTTGTTCGTTTGCGCAGTTTAACCATTGGTTATAACCTCCCTTCAAACTTTCTAAAGCGCATTAAGCTGCTGTCTTTACGTTGTTATGTTTCTGGTCAAAACCTAGTTACCATCACTAAATATCCTGGTTACAACCCAGAAGTAAGTTTAACGAATAAGTCCATCACTACTCCTGGAATCGATCAAGGGGTTTACCCACAAGTAAAAAATTTTGTTGCAGGAATTAGCATTGGCTTTTAAAAAATCAAGAAGTGAAAAAATATTTTTTATTTATTAGGATAATAGTTATTTCAGGAATAATGATTTGTTCGGCAGCCTGTAATAAGTCGTTTGTTACTGATATAGCATCTCCATCTCAAATTTTAGAGAGTAGCTACTTCTCTAGCAAGGATAATTTCAAAGCTGCCTTAAACGGTATTTACGGTTCTCTTAGGTTGCGCTACAACAATCATTGGAAAATGGCAGAGGTGCCTTCAGACAATACATTGGCAGCAGGATCGGTGACAGCAGATACTGGGCCATTAGATCAATTTGCATGGTCACCAACTGATAATAATATTCTAAGCGAATGGCAAGGTGAGTATCAAACAATTGCTTATTGCAACAATTTTTTAGACCAGCTTGATGGTTTTGAGTTAGGTGATTCTATCTTAAAAAAACAATGGATAGGAGAGGTGAGATGGGTAAGAGCTTTGGCATATTTTAACTTAGTTAGATACTTTGGAAACGTTCCATTGGTTTTGAAAAAAATTAAGACAGAAGCAGAAGCTTATAGTTATTCAAGAGATACAACTAGCAAAGTTTATACACAGATTGTCACGGATTTAATTGCTGCAGAGGAAAGTCTTCCTACCAATTACACAACTTCAAGTGATGCGGGTAGAGTAACAAGTGGTGCAGCTAAAGCATTATTGGGAAAAGTATATCTCACTCAAAACAGATGGGATGATGCAGTAAATAAATTGAGTGAACTCATCAATTTAAACACCTATTCTCTTCTCCCTACTTTCAACGATGTGTTCAGCACAACTAATGAGGCAAATGCTGAAATCATATTTTCTGTTCAATATGCAAGAGGAACTGCAAAAGAGGGAAGTGCTTTCACCCAAACCTTTTTACCTACTACATTGCCATACCTTATTACCTTGGCTCCTAGAGGGTCTAATCAAGGAACAAAAAATCTTTTTGATGCTTTTGAAACGAATGATGCAAGAAAAGCTACTTGCATTCAGCGATATGGGTCCTATTATACTCGAAAATTCATGGATAACCCGCCTTCAGTTAATGAAGGAGAAAATAATTGGATAGTATTGCGATATGCTGATGTGTTATTAATGTATGCAGAAGCGCTCGAAGAACAAGGTACTGCTGCTAGTATAACACAAGCAATTGATTTAATCAATAACCAAATTCGCAAACGTGCAGGGCTTACTCCAATTCCAAAGAATACCACACAAGCCAACCTTCGTTTGGCAATTGAAAAAGAACGAAGGGTAGAACTTTGTTTTGAAGGGCATCGTTGGTTCGATTTAGTACGCACTAATAGGATGGTGTCAGTGATGAAATCACAGTTTGCAGCTGACAACCTCCCTTATACGGTAATTCCTGAAAGGGCTTTGTTTCCCATACCATTTAGAGAACTTACTATCAATCCGAATCTTGGTCAAAATCCAGGGTACAATTAATCGTTAAACTAATTATTAATGAACAGAAAATGTTTTTTACTTTTTTCAACTTTCCTTTTGGTTTCCTTGACTTTTGCAAATACAATAGACATTGTCACGCTCGGAGCAAAAGGTGACGGTAAAACCTTGAATACGCTAATTATCCAAAAAGCAATTGACAATGTCAGTAAAGTTGGGGGAACTATTATTGTGCCTACGGGTGATTTTGTAACAGGGACACTCTACCTTAAAAGTAATGTTACCCTTTTTTTAGAAAAAGGAGCAACACTTTTGGGTAGTACTGATAGTGTAGATTATCCAATGAACAATCCCACCACCATTCGTTGTGTAAGCACACATAGCAATAATGGACGACCAAGAAGGAATTTTTCATTGATTTATGCAGACAATCAAGAAAATATTACAATTGCTGGCGAGGGTACTATTGATGGTAGAGGTAATAATAAATATTGGCAAAGAGGGGATAATGGATCAAATAGACCCAAGCTCATTTTCATAATTGCGTGTAAAAATGTAGTGATTAAAGATGTACTCCTTACAAATTCTTGTTTTTGGATGCAGGATTATTTGGGCTGTGATGGAGTTAAACTGTTAGGGTTAAGGGTCATTAATCATGCAAACTATAACAATGATGGAATAGATGTAGATAGTAAAAACGTAATCATCAGCAATTGTTATGTGGACAGTGATGATGATGCCATTTGTTTAAAAAGCTATTTAGCAGATAAGCCATGTGAAAATGTAGTAGTTACCAATTGTGTGGTTAAAACCAATTGCAACGCCATCAAGTTTGGTACTCCTGGTAAAGGCGGTTTTAAAAACATCACCATCGATAATTGCAGCATATCTGCTAGTCAATTCGATTACATTAGGAAGTGGTCTGCTAGATTTAAAAATATTTCAGCAAGCCCAGCAAGTGTATCTGGTATATCTATTGAATGTGTTGATGGTGGAGCAACTGAGAATATCAATATCAGCAACATCACCATGAAATCTACCCTCACACCCATTTTCATTCGTTTAGGAAATAGGATGGAGCGGTTAAAAGACGATACGACAACAACCACAAGTAGCTTAAAGAATGTTATTATCAGCAAAATAATCGCTGAAAGTCATAGCCATAGAGCAAGTTCCATTACAGCTTATCCCGGTACTTATGTAGAAAATGTGCAGTTGCACCATATTACCATTGATATTATGGGTGGAGGAACAATTGATGAAAGAAACGTTGAAAAAGTAAAAGAGAAAGACAACGGTTATCCATCTCCAAATATGTTTGGAGAATCACTTCCAGCTTATGGTTTTTATGTTCGTCATGTAGATGGAATAACAATCGAGGATGTACAGCTAAATATATTAAATGCAGATGCTCGTTATGCACTTGTATTTGATGATGCCAAGTTTGCATACCTAAGAAACATTAAAATAAAATGGCAAGATGGTAAAAAGCATTTTATAGAAAATAGTGAAATAAAACGTACCGAAAATAGTCAAGTTTTTTTTGAAATCCCACCTAAAGAACTGGTGAATTAAATGACAAAATGTAAGACACCTGATTCCTATTTTGGACTTGCTATTGAAAATGATGTTTATGGTTAAGAATTGTTTGTTTTATATCTTACAACCACAAAGGGTTAGTAAAAAGCCCTTCTGCATATTTACCAATCAAAACTTGCATAGGCGGTTAATGCTATTCATTGCAATACTATTAGTCTGTTTTAGTATCAATGCCCAAATAACTACCATTTCTGGTACTACTATGTACGACAGACAATTGGCAGTTGTAAAAAAATTAGCTCAGTACACCGCTAATTGTACAACTGGCGACCTTAAATACGATTCTCCATACCCTGTTGCTCGTCTTGCATTGCATATTGATACTGATTTTGCTATCCGCCAATTAGATACGCTTTACTCAAAGTATCAGGCGGACACCAGCGTGGATGATGAGTTTGATTTACACGCTGCCATGCACACCTATGCTTTATGTAAAACCCAGTTGCCTGTTGCTTTACAACTAAAAATAAAGAATTTTCTTAGCAAAGAAGATTATAGGCGAAATCATGTAACAACAAACCTATACTTAATGAGCTGGGCAGCAGGCTTTATAGCCACGGAAGAATGGGCTGATTTTACGGATAGGGCAGGCAATTCAAATAGTGTTATCAAGTCGCACACCAAGAGCAATATTCTCTCTTATCTATGGAAGTTCTTCCATTTGAATTGTTACGAAGCCGATGCCTTTATTTACAACCCAATAGATTTTATGGCGGTACGAATGCTTGCTGAATTTGCTAAAGATGTGGAAATAAAATCTAAAGCCGAAACCGTCTATCAATCAATGGCTGTTAGCTTATTGTGCAGTTGGAACAAGGGAATTTATGTGGCAAACCCCATGAGAAGTAAAGGATGGGGCAATATGAATACTGGTTATATTGCTTCAAACATTATTACTGCTTTAAGCTGGACTTTTTTCGGTAACCCTGAAAATAAGTTTAGAGTAAAACCATTCACCGTTTCTAGTTATGGAAGCCTCTATGCATTATTCTGGATGTGCTACCAAGGCAAGGTTAGTCCAAGGGCATCTATCTTGAACGCTTATAAATCCAAGACTTATCCTTATATCCACACAGGGATGGTGGATAGCACTACAGGTAAGTTTTACAAATATGCTTACCAGTCAAATAATTTCGGTTTAGCTACCCAAATGGAAATAACGATTCCATCCTCTTCGGTATTGACAAGCTATAACTACAAAGAAATTAAACGAACCTATTTGGCTTGGAAAAGTGACACATCAGGTGCTCACTTTAGTGTTTGTCAAGACAATCCCGAGCGGCCAACTGATTTCTCAACTTTAAATGCTTTTGGGTATGGTGAAAATCCTTTTCATAGGGTGTTGCAATCCAAACAAGCTGCGATTGGGGTTTATAATGTCCCTTCAAGCTATCCCGCCTATAAAATTTATGTACCGTTTACGAAATTGGCAATAAAACAAAAAATAGAATCAGGAGGATGGATATTCTGCCATACAGGATCAATGTTGTTTGCTTTTAGAACAATTGAAGCTTATCGCTGGCAAACTACGCCAGAAGCTGGTTTTGATGAGTTGGAATTGCAGGATACCAATGCGAGAAAGGGGGCGTGGATATTGGAGACCTCGGAAATTACATCGCAATACAGTGATTGCACCATTTCGGCGGAGTTAAATAAATTCAAGATTTTTTTTATCTCAAGGACAAAGTTTGACACCTTGAATTATTCCTCTACCTCCTCACCAAGATTAAGATACTATGCCTTAAATAATGACACATTAGACCTTACTTTTTTTCCTCCTACTACCAATTATTCTAATCAAATGAGTATAAATAACAATTTGGTTTCAATTAGCAACCCATTTATTTTCAATAATCCATTTGTAAAACAAAAAAACAGATCTGACACTATTTTTATAATCAATTCTGCCTTGTCAGATACGATTATTTGGAATAATAACGTATTTCCGCTAAGTGCCAACAGGACTGTTCTAACTGTAACGACCAATGAAAAATGCGAAGTCTTGCTGCATTGGTCAAGTCGCCAAGTAACAAATGCTGTTGATATTATGAATATTGAACAAAGCTTTGATGGAAATAATTTTTCATCAATTAGAAAAATTAATCCTTATCAAAACAGTTTTGGAAACCATGAATATGCTATGCGGTTGAATCATCAGCAGCCATGTTGGTACAGATTGGTTTTTATTGAGAAAAATGGCAATAAAACCTATAGCAACACGGTTGTAGCAAATAGTGATTGTGTTGATAATGGTAGTTTACGAATTTTCCCCAATCCGGTAGCACAATGGAAAATGCTTACCATTGAATATACCTCCCGTCTTGCCGATCAAATGGGGAGCTTGTCGTTATACGACACCAATGGGCAACTCTTGTCATCCAAAAAGGTGATGGTGAAAAATGGGTTCAACTCTTTTCAATTCTCCCTTGGACAGTTTGCCAGCACTTCCTATTTCATAAGGGTTGCTACGGACGACAAAATGGTTAATATTTTGAAACCAATAGCAAAAGGAGGAAAATAAGTATGAAGATTAAAATTTTATTTACTCTTACTTTTTGTTACTTTTCTATAGTGCTTGTTTATGGGCAAACAGTAACAATAGATTATACCTCCTTAGTGCAACCACTTGCTGGTACATCAGCAAGCACCACAATGTCTGCCACTAAACATGGCAGTACCACAGAATTATTGGCCAACACCATTCCATCGGTAACACAGCCATTTGCCATGACACAATGGACAGCCCAAACAAGGCTGGGAGAAGCGAAATGTATTGCTCCTTACTATTATCATGACAAAGAAATAACAGGCTTTAGGGGCACACATTGGATTAGTGGTGGATGCACACAAGATTATGGAAGCGTTACCCTTATGCCTATTACAGGTAGTCTCACCACCAAGCCAGAAAATTACAAAGCAGCTTTTGACCACATTGACGAAATCGCTACTCCTATCTATTACCGTGTACAACTTAAAAAATATGGTCTGAAAGTGGAATTGACCGCTACTAAAAGATCTGCATTTTTTCAAATAACTGCTGATAGAGACGACAGCCTCTATTTATTAATAACACCTAATAGTGATGTTGACCAAGCATCAATAATGGTAAGCCCAACTACAAATGAAATTACCGGCAATAATCCTGCGCATAGAATCTACCAAGGTTGGGGCAAGCCAGCAGGGTTTAGTGGATATTTTGTGGTAGAAACCGAATCAAGTTTCAGGAACTATGGCGTTTTTAGCAATACGGAAATTTTGCAAGAAAAAAGCATCACCCATAAAAAGGGGCTTGGTGCATACATCGGAATGAAAGTAAAAAAAGGGGAAGTAGTTAAGGTGAGAATCGGTACTTCCTTTAGTAGTGTGGAAGGCGCTAGAAGAAATCTAAACGCAGAGATAAATACTTGGGACTTTAATTGTATCAAAAACCAATCTAGCAATGTTTGGAATAAAGCACTTGGTCAAATAGAGATATCAACAGCTGATTTTAAGCATAAGCATATTTTTTATACATCCTTCTATCATGCACTGCAGCATCCACGTTTGTATAACGATGTTGATGGTACTTATCCCATGTTTTCAAAAAGCTATCAATTGGCAAAACTTGATAAGGGAAATTATTACGATGACTTTTCCATGTGGGATATCTATAGGGCGCAGCTTCCGTTATTAGAGCTTTTGCAACCTGATTTTATTAATGATTGTGTTAACTCCCTACTTCTTAAAGCTGAACAAGGTGGGTGGCTGCCTAATTTTCCATGTTGGAATAGTTATACAAGTGCCATGGTGGGAGACCACGCTACTGCATTCATAGCTTCGGCTTATGTAAATGGCATAAGAGGTTATAATGTAGGGAAAGCTTATAGCGTGATGCGAAAAAATGCCTTCGAAATCCCTACTCCACAAGATTATGCGGATGGCAAAGGCAGACGTTCTTTAGCCAACTATCTCCAATATGGATATTATCCAATTGAGGACGAGATTGTAGATGCATTTCACAAAAAAGAGCAAGTATCAAGAACGCTTGAATATGCTTTTGACGATGCCTGTTTAGCAACTTTTGCAAAGAGATTGGGCAAAACAAGTGATGCAGCAATACTGGCAAAAAGGGGCAGAAATTATATAAATGTTTTTGACACCACTATTGGTTTTGCAAATGGTAGATTCACCAATGGTGCATGGTATAAACCCTTAGACCCAGACAAAAAACTTCCTGTAAATGCAGAAGGAATATCTCTTTTCACAGAAGGAACATCAAGGCAATATTCCTTTTATGTGCCACAGGATATTGATGGGTTAACAAAATTGCTTGGAGGAAAGCAAGGCTTGGAAAACAAATTAGATAGCCTTTTTGTCAACGGCCACTATTGGCATGGCAATGAACCGGGGCATCAAGTGCCATTTATGTATAACTATACCAATGCACCTCACAAAGCCCAATATTGGGTACATAAAATTCTTGCTGAAGAATATGGTGAAGGGGTGGGAGGGCTGAGTGGAAATGATGATGCTGGTCAAATGAGTGCTTGGTACCAGTTGGCTTCAATGGGTTTTTATCCAGTAAATCCTGCAAATGGGTTATACCAACTTACAAGTCCATTATTCGATAAAGTCTTGGTGCATCTTCCGAATAAGAAAACAATAACAATCAGTTGTTATAGGCAGAGTAGTTCCTCAATTTATATACAGCAAATATTGTTGAATGGAAAGAAACTAAATGGGTTAATCATTAGCCACAAAGACTTGGCGGCAGGTGCAAACCTCCTTTTTAAACTGAGTGAAAAACCACTTAATAGTAAATAATCTAGAATTTATGAGTATGTTTAAAAATGCCAAAATAAGGTCGCTTTTAGTGATTGCAACGATGCTAGCAATCAACAGTCTATTTGCACAGAAAAATGAGCAAGTAAAAGTGAGTTATGTTGATGAATTAACCAATAGCAACCATCCTCAAATTGGTTATTGGTTTATCACCCCTTCATCTTTAATTGACAACCGCTATTTGGTGCAATTGGATAGTATCATTCAATTTAGCAAGTTTGATCTAGTTTTTTTATCGGCAAGAAATGGAGTTAATTTTTTTGATAACAAAAAAATGTTTCCAGTTTTTAAGGCTATTGTTGAAAAAGCCCATCAACACCACATCAAAATAGGGTTGCAGTTTTTTGAAGATAGCAAAACACCTGTTGCTATTGAGAATACAGATAGATACATAACCGAGTTGGAATTCAACTTAGATGAAAATGGTGTTGGCGAGGGTACAGGTGAATCAAAGCATGTGAGGGGAGAAAACTTGCTGATAAAAAGTGAGCTACTGAAAGCGTATGCCTTCAAAAAAACGGGCAATGGATTTTTCGATAAGGCCTCCCTTACAGATGTAACTGATAAATGCAAGTGGGAATCGCCAAGCAAAAACAAGGTAACCATCAAATTGGATGGTGGACAAGCTTTAAAAGGTTATACCGTTTATGTGGCTTTGCAGCATTTTTATAATTTCAGTACCAACTTAGGTGCTGATGCCTCATTGCGTTTTACTAATGCGATGGCTGCATACAAAAGCATTCCCTTGGATGGCATTTGCTTAGATGAATATGCCAACATGCGGCCAATTCCCAAAGGTGATTTGGATAAAAAAAAGGAAGTATTTCGCGAAAGGCTCTATTCCCTGCCGATGGCTAAGAAATTCAAGGAATATACAGGGACAGACTTGGAGAAGACCTTGTTCTTGATGCGCTATGCACCAACTGGCGAAGCATCAGTAAGGATGAAAGCCATCAATACTTACATGGATTTTATGCGCAAAGGTCCTTTGTTCGTGGAGCAAAATGTCTATGATAGCACAAAGGCCATGTTTGGCAAAAAAGCATTTATAGCTGCCCATGATACCTATCATAACAAACTAACAACCGATGAAATATGGGCAACTGGCATCAATTGGTGGAACATTCCAAGGGAATATGGGCAAACTGATGAACTAACCCCTTTGCCTACGCAAATGGGTATTGCTTTCAACTACCCCGAAAATGTGCTATACAATATGTTTTACCACAAGGATATCAACAAGCTGACGGAGAAAGCATTGACCGATTTACGCTATGGTATCAGAACACATTATCATGCTTTCAATGATATTCGATGGGGGATAAGCTTAGAAAAGCCAGAGGCCATAGCAGCAATTAATCCTGTTGAAAATTGTGCAAGATTGCTCAATAGGTTTAATCCATCCTTACCAGAAGTGAAATTATTGGTCATTTTTGGAATAGAAGCATTAGCCAATTGGTATCCAAATGAAACAAACAGAGGGTTATATGACATCAACGACAAGCTTGCAATTGAAGAAAAAGCAGTAGCCATCTGGGAAGCTGGATATGCCAATGCTCTGATACCAACCGATTTAATTGAAAAGAATAGACTCTCTATCTTATCAGATGGCAAAGTAAAATACAACGATCATGTTTTTGACGCGGTCGCATTCTTGAATCCTCAGTACAGCAAAGAAACTACCTTGAAATTTTTGGAAGAATTGGTGAATAAAAAAGGTAAGTTGCTAATAGAAGGTACTGCAACTAACGATTTTATGGGGAATGATATTACCAATCGGGTAGCAACACTGCGCAGTAAAACAGTAGCAGATTCATTCATTGAAGCCAATATTCCTAAGCTGGGAATTGCAAAAAACAAAGTAGCTAATGGTTGTAAAAATGCCGATGGCTCTTTTGTTTTTACTGATTTCAATTCATTGAAAACAAAACAATTGACCAATTTTTCATTTCAAACCAATGGAAACACATTTTCAGGTACATATGCTGGCATGTTAGCCATTCAACTGGACAAGGGCGGAGTCAATTTGGAAAAACTTGCCGCAAATGGATTTTCCGAATTAAAGAAAAATGGAGAAACCATTCTTGCCTTGGAAAAACCCATTGACCTGATTATTACAAAATCCAAAAAAGGAACATCTATTGAATTTGTGGACAAAGCTCATTCGATTAAAATAACACAAAATAGGCTCTAATTTTTTATCACGATTTAAACTTTGCAATATGAAAAAGAATACAACGATTATTTTGTTTTTTTTATTAATTGCCAATAGTTTGTTTGCGCAATTAAGTACCGTTTCTTATACAACAGCAGGAAACACATACTCCCAAACATTTGATGGATTGTCTTCCTCATCCAATGTTAATCTTTTCGCGAATGGTAATAGTGATAACACCAATCCACTTGGGCCATACGATTTATCGGCTTCACCTACAAGCGTTGCAGGTTTAGCAGGTTGGCAAGTATATAAAATTGCTGGAACCACTGCTGCTAATGGCTTCTTAACCTTGGGTATGTCAAGTGGTGGCTCAACTAGTGGTAATTTTTACAATCTTGGTGCTGCCGCATCTTCTGACAGAGCTCTTGGTTTACTCAATGCTTCTACCATCTCCACAGGAGCTATAGGAGTAATACTTACCAACAATACGGGTAGCACCCTTACCTCTTTTTCTGTTGCTTTTACTGCGGAACAGTGGCGACAAAACACTGGTACGAATACCTTCACTTTCAAATATGCAATGGGTTCTGGTTCATCTTTCAATGATATTTCTACACCAACATTTACCTCTGCAAGCACGGGCAATTTTAGTAATCCAAACACAGGTGCTGCTGTTGCACTTGTTGGCAATGCAACTGCCAATCAAGTAGCAAAATCTTTCACCATTAGTAATATAACTTGGAATAATGGCGACAAATTGGTATTGCGTTGGGAAAGTGCTACAGCTACCAACAATAACGCAATAGGCATTGATAATTTTTCTTTTTCTGCCAACAACACCAGCAGCAACACTTACACCTGGAGTGGTGCGGCAAATGGAAATTACCAAACTGCTTCTAACTGGACTCCCAACAGATCAAGCCCCCTTACGAATGACATTTTAACTTTCCCTAGTGGTTCTTCGGTCATTAGCATGCCCACAGAAACCATTGCAGGGCTAACTGTTACTGGGTCTAGCGGGTCTGTTACGCTCACCCCCGCCTCCTCTGGAAATGTCCTCACACTTGGTTCTACACTAACTATTCCTGCTGGTACTACACTTGATTTTACCACCACATCGTTGGCTGGTGGATTTACTACTGCGGGCACTGGTACGCTTAATACGGCTGCAACAGGATCTACGCCGCTTCCTGCCGGCACTACTTTTACTATGGATGTAAATTATAATGGAACAACAGCTCAAACAATTGTTGCAGGTAATTATAACAATCTTACTATATCGGGTAGCAGGGCGACAAACAACGTAACCTTGGCTGCATCTGGAACCATTGCTATTGCATCCACTTTTAGCAACACAGCCACTTTTAGTGGAGGCGGAGGATACGTAATAACTGGTTCAACCATCAATTATTCAGGCACCGGGGCCCAATCCGTTATTGCATTCAATTATAATAACCTAACCATTTCCGGTGCAAGGTCAGGTAACGTAACCTTGGCTTCTTCTGGAACTATCGGGGTTGCAGGTATTTTCTCCGCTAATGCTACTTTTTCAAGCGGGAATTATGTCAACACTGGTTCTACAATAGATTTCAATGGAAGTGGTAATCAAACAAACGCCATTGCTTCCTTCACTTATAACAACCTCAGCATCACCAATACAGGTGTAAAATCCGCCGGCAGTAGCACCATTACGATAAATGCTAATGGCGTATTAACTGTGGCATCAGGCACAACTTTCGATTTGCTCACAAGGCAATTGTCAGGTTCATCTTTCACTACTTCAGGTTCGGGTTTGTTAAGAACCGCAAACACATCTAGTAATGCTTTGCCAGTTGATTTAACCTGGTCTATGGAGGTGGAATACAATAGCACAGTTGCCAATCAAACGGTGCAAAGAGGTAATTATAATAACCTCACGATTAGTGGTTCAAGAACATCATTTTCAGTCACTTTAGCAAGTGGAACCACCACTATTGCAGGTGTTTTCAACCCATCTGCAACCTTTTCATCTGGGGGGTACAATTTCAATACCTCTACCTCCACTATCAGTTTTTCAAGTACCAATGCGCAAACAATTCCTGCATTCAATTATAATAACTTAACCATTACAGGTGCAAGAACCAGCAACAATGTTACCCTTGCTTCATCAGGTACTATCGGTGTTGCTGGAACATTCTCTACAACAGGTCTTAGCTTTTCTGGTGGTTCGGTAATTAATGCAGGTTCTACTATCAATTTCAATGGAATTAGCGCGCAATCGGTTGGTGGTAGTTCGGCTTTTGCTTTCAATAATTTGACTATTTCAAACACAGCAGCAAACGTTTCAGCTACTGGTACCATTAGTTTGGCATTAACAGGTGTTTTGAATATAGCTAACGGAGTAATATTTGACTTAGGAACTAATGTAATTAATGGAGCAAATGGAACGAATGGGTCGTTTACCACTATTGGTACGGGGCTTTTAAAAACAGCTTCCCTTTCCAGCAATCCCATTCCAGTTGATTTATCATGGACTATGGATGTGGAATATTACAGCACTTCGGGCAACCAAACCATCCAAAGAGGTGTATATAACAACTTGTTAATTACTGGTGCAAGAACTAGTTTCAACGTCACATTCGCTAGTTCAACAACAACAATCGGCGGAACTTTCTCTCCAACTGCCACGTTCACTTCGGGTAATTATTTATACAACAATACCAATTCCACTCTCAGTTTTTCAGGCACGGGTACACAAACCATCCCTGCCTTCAATTTTAATAACCTAACCATAACCGGCGCAAGAACCTCCAATAATGTTACCCTTGCTTCATCTGGAACCATTGGTGTTGCTGGAACATTCTCTACAACGGGTCTTAGCTTTTCTGGTGGTGCGGTTATAAATGCAGGTTCCACTATCAATTTCAATGGGAATATAGCACAATCGGTAGGTGGTAGTTCGGCCTTCAATTTCAATAACCTAACCATTTCTAACACTGCGGCAACTGTTACTGCTACTGGTACTATCGGTATGGTATCTGCTGGCATATTGAATATTGCCAATGGGGCAATATTTGACTTAGCTACCAATGTAATAACCGGTGCAATTACTACAACTGGTACAGGTCTTTTAAAAACAGCATCCCTTTCCAGCAATCCCATTCCAGTTGACTTATCATGGACTATGGATGTGGAATATTACAGCACTTCGGGCAACCAAACCATTCAAAGGGGCTTGTACAACAATCTTATCATTAGCGGTGCAAGAACAAATTTCAATGTAACATTCCCAAGTTTAACTACTACCATCGGCGGTACTTTCTCCCCAACCGCTTCCTTCACTACAGGTAATTATTTGTACAACAATACCAATTCCACCATTAGTTTTTCAAGCACAGGTGCCCAGACAATTCCTGCTTTCAATTATAATAACCTCACCATAACTGGCGCAAGAACCAGCAATAATGTTACCCTCGCTTCATTGGGAATCATAGGCGTTGCTGGAACATTTTCTACTGCTGGTTTGAGTTTTTCGGGCGGTTCGGTTGTAAATGCAGGCTCCACCATTAATTTTAATGGAACTACTGCGCAATCGGTAGGTGGTAGTGCTGCGTTTACTTTCAATAATTTGACCATTTCCAACACAGGAGCTTCTGTTTCTGCAACGGGCACTATCGGTATGGCCTCCTCTGGTGTATTGAATATTGCCAATGGGGCAATTTTTGACTTAGCTACCAATATATTAACTGGTGCTATCACCACTACAGGAACGGGTCGCATAAAAACTGCTTCTCCGTCCAGCAATCCCATCCCTGTTGATGTAACATGGGCAATGGATGTAGAATTTTATGGTACTACCAGCAACCAAACCATCCAAAGAGGTGTGTATAATAATCTCATAATTAGTGGCGCAAGAACAGGATTTACAGTCACTTTCGCTAGTGCAACAACTACAATTGGTGGTACTTTTTCCCCAACTGCCACCTTCACTACAGGGGGGTATTTATACAACAATACCAATTCCACTATCGCTTTCAATAGCACTACTGCCCAAACAATTCCTGCTTTCAATTATAATAACCTCACCATATCAGGTACTAGAACCAGCAACAATATAACCCTCGCTTCATCAGGAACGATTGGAGTAGCTGGTAATTTTACCGCCTCTGCTACTTTTTCTTCGGGTGGCTTTATAGTCACTGGTTCAACGATCAACCTTAATGGCACAATTGCCCAAAACATTCCTGTATTTACCTTCAATAATCTTACACTAACCAACAGTGCAGGTGCTACATTAACTGGTAATGAAACTATAAATGAAACGCTCACGCTTACCAATGGTAAACTAACAGTAGGGAACAATACCCTAACCCTTGGGTCAAGTGCAACTGTCAATGCTTCAAGCACTAATTACATTGTTACTAATGGCACTGGCGCATTGATTATGAATAATGTTAGTACCGCAACTTTCCCAATTGGTACTACAACTTCTTATTTGCCTTTAAGTGTTGCAAATGCCACAAACACACCCAATATTTCAGTGTCAGTAAAAAAAACTATCACCAATACTCCACCCAATTCAAATGAAGTGGTGAACGCAGAATGGTCTATTTTGTCAAGTACCAATAGTAATGCAGATGTAACCTATCAATACAATACATCAGACCAAGCAAGTGGATATACTGGCATCAACCCCGTATTAGGAGTTTATGCAACCACCTACAGCGAGTCAGCATTAAATATGGTTTCAACTAGCAACCCCTTTTCAGTAAAAGCGGTTGGTTTATCCTTGCCCACCATCACTAAAAAACTTTACGTCATTGGAAATAACCATGCTTTTGTTTTGGTAGCTGCTTCTGCACCAACCAATGTTTCCGCCACTTTCGGCGATGCGCAAGCTACGGTTGACTTTGATCCTCCGACAGATAATGGAGGTGCAATCATTACAGGCTATATCGTTACCTCCAACCCAGGCGGTATTACAGCAACAGCAACTGCTTCACCAATTACCGTTACCGGCTTGACCAATGGCACTGCATATACGTTTACCGTAGTAGCAGTTAATTGTCAAGGTCCAGGCACTTCAAGTGCAGCTTCTAATTCAGTAACCCCAATCACCATTCCTTCTGCACCAACCAGTGTTTTCGCAGTTGCAGGCAATACTCAAGCTACAATAAGCTTCACTGGGTCGGCAAACAACGGTGGTTCTAGCATTACTGGATATACAGTAACCTCTAGCCCAAGCGGATTAACTGCAACAGGCTCAAGTTCACCAATAACAGTTACAGGCTTGACCAATGGAACGGCTTACACCTTTACGGTTGTTGCAACTAACGCTGCTGGAAACAGCGTTCCCAGCGACCCAAGCGACCCAGTTACACCTTCAGCTACTACCATTTGGAACGGTATCACTTGGAGCAACGGCACTCCTAACAATGGAAAAGACGGTATAATAAATGGTAACCTAACTACTGCAACTGTATACACTTTCAAAAACCTAACTGTCAATAGCGGCTTTACTTATATAAGCAATGCTGCTGTAACAGTTGTTGGGTCAACTTTTGTAAATAATGGAACAATTACAGGTATAGGTACTATTTCTATGGCTGGTAATACCACTCAAACCATTTCAGGAACTGGTACTGTAAATAATATCTCCATCAATAATAATAATGGTGCAACTGTTTCAAGTGGTAGCAACAAACTAAATATTACAGGAATATTAACCTTACAATCAGGTTTATTAACCACCAATGGTAATGTAGTTTTAAAATCAAATAGTATTACAAGCAGTGGTATACTAGCCCCAGTAGGTACATCAGGCAACAATGGAACAGTATCAGGCAATGTAACAGTAGAGCGTTATATTCCTAAAGGTTTCAGAGGCTTTAGAGATATAGCCCCAGCAGTAGCCAATGCAGGAAGTATGTTTAACAACTGGCAAGAAGCAGGAGCATATACAAGTGGAACAGGTATTTTCATAACTGGAGAAGTAGGTGCAAGCAAAGGCTTCAATGCTACAACAGGTATAGATTATACAAAAACAGTAGATTCTTCCACTTGGACTTCATACTATAACAATTCTGCAGTAAATAACTATAGCACTGGTAAATTACAAGGAACACGTTGGTTCTATGTATTAAATACCAAAACAACTACTTTAGATCCATACCAACCATATAGAGTATTGGTAAGAGGCGATAGAAGCTTTGATTTATTCTCTGTATTACCAATTCTAGGTACAAATGGCAATACCCGTATGGTAAATGGAACTGCCATCCGTGCAACCGGTAAGTTGATAACTGGCAATGTGGTTTATTCAACCACAGGTGTAAGCAATGGCGTTTATAGTAGTAGTACCGTAAAACTAAACGGCTCCTCTACAAGTGCGTTTAGTGCAATTGCGAATCCTTATGTATGCCCAGTAGATTTATCACAAGTAAGTGCTACAGGAATAGAAGGAAATGGAACAAGCATTAATAAGTTCTATTATTTCGATCCTACAATTAGCTCTACTGGCAATTATGTAGTTGTTCTTAATGGAGTAAAAAATGTACCAGCGTCTAATGCAACAGGCATCTTGCAACCTGGTCAATCCATCTTTGTAAGAAACAATGCAAGTACTACTCCAACCATCACTTTCACAGAAGCAGCGAAAGTGACCAATACAACTAAAACTGCAGTATTTGGAGTAAATAGTATTAATAGAATGGACTTCACGTTGTTAAGAAAACTACCTACGGATAATCTATATAGTATAGCAGATGGAGCAGTAGCAGTATTCAATGCAGGATATAGCAATGGCTACAACAGCAATGAAGATGCAGCCAAGTTGAACAATGCAAATGACAATATCTCTATTGTAAATGGTAACGCTAATTTGAGTATTGATGGCAGAGCTATAGCAACCGCTACTGATAGTATTGCATTGAAACTTGGTGCTTTAAGTACAAAAGCATATCAATTGCAGGTTGATGGAAGTTCATTCACTGCGAATGGTTTAACTGCTTATTTGTATGATGCTTATTTGAAAACAACTACTGCATTAACTTCAGGCGTAAACAAAATAAACTTCACAGTTGACAATGCGATAGCAGCTACATACACCAATAGATTTGGAGTAATGTTCAAGCCAACAGCACCATTGAGTGTGAAAGCCATCTATGCAAGTGCAACATTGAAGAATGAAGTGGCAACTATCAATTGGAATACCCAAGGCGAAGAGAAAGTAGCTACTTACACAGTAGAGAAATCAACAGATGCTAAGAATTTCAATAAAGTAGGAGAGGCAGTTGTTGCTAAAAACAGCACAACTGCAAGCTATAGTGCAACAGACAAGAACATTGCCAATGGCAATACTTACTACCGCATTAAAGCAACCAACTTAGATGGTTCAGTTCAATATAGCAATATTGCCAAACTAAGTACTTATGACCTAGAATTGAGTACCTATAACTTATACCCTAATCCATTAAAGGGTAAGGCATTGACTATCCAAATAAACAATGTTGCAGCAGGTAAATACACAGTAATTATCTACAATGCATTAGGACAAAAAGTAGTGAATCAAGTAGTTGCACATGAAGGTGCAATTGCCAATCATGCAATGAATATTGGCACTCAATTGTCAGCGGGAGTTTACACTGTAAGTATCCTAGGTTCAGAAGGAAAAGTGAGTGAAACAAAATTGTCAGTAGAATAGTAAAATGTAAATAGTGAATAGAATCCCAGTAACATGCAAGTTGCTGGGATTACTTTCAATCATTAAAATAAAAGAAATGAAAAAAATAATCTTACCTATAGCATTAATGCTACTAACAATTGGTGTAGCAAATGCACAAACACCCGATCCCAATGACCCAGGTATTGGCGGACCAGGTAGTACGACTGTTGGCGGACCAAGTAATGATGGTGTGCCAGTAGTTCCTTTTGATGGGGGAATGAGCTTAATGCTTTCTGCTAGCGGAATTTGTTATGCAGCTAAAAAATTGAGGTTAGGAAAATAGCAATCTAAATTTGTCTTTAATATTCCAATATTTTTTGACCCAAGAAATAACCCCAAACACTTATCCATGTCCCCTTTTTGGCTCTCAATGCAAACCCTATTAAATTATTCGAGATTAATTAAATAATTACGCCTTTATATCCTAAAAAAAACAACCCGAAAGTTGTAAACTTTCGGGTTGTTGGTAGAAGACTTTAAAGAGTCGCTTTGTGGTTGGTGACCAATGTGATATAACTTTCAATTTCGTTAATTTGTAATTGAATCAATTGCAAATTAAGCGCTGAATCCAAAAGGCCATAACTACCAGTATTGGTTAAACGGTCAGACAAGTTGTCTTTTTGGTCATTTAAACGACGTAATTTTGATACCAAACCTTTTTTAGTTTTTCCTTCTGGAAGACTAGCAATAGCAGAAGTGGTACCAGTTATTTGAGCATTCACTTCAATCAACCTCGCCCCAGCTGCGTCTGTGGTCTTCTGTTTGTCACTAAGCCCCTTACCATTTAAGGTAAGGTCAAATTCAAGTTCCTCTTTTCTTTCTTGCGCTAATTCAATAGCCAAATCACAATCATCTTTAGTTTTCAAAACCTTTACATCATAACTCATAATTACAACATTTAAAGAATTAATAAATAAATTTTTATGTACCAAATAACGCACAAATATTTGATAGGTTACAACTTGCAGCTAAGAATTTCTTTTTTCGAAAATGGAGCGCTTTTCTAGGCTTTTTCTATGAGATACTTGATAAATAAGCAGCTGTTTCTTGTTGTAGCATTTCAATAGCTATCGACAATTTTTTCTGTGGTAGCAAACCATTATTTTCTACCCTTTTTTCAGCTTTGTATTCTTGTTCTTCTATCCAACGAATTTTCCTTTCTGTATTGTTTTCAGGCATTAAGGATAGTTTGGGTAGTAGCTGCAACATTTTTTTTCCTTGTGCAAACCTTAGTTGCATCGTACTTAATTTTTTTTGCAATATTTTGCATTTAGCTTGGCTAATCTCTGCCAATGATTGTAATTCATTTTTTTCCTCATTTGTTAAAGAAGAAGGTTCAGCGTTGGGCAAAGCATTCAAAGCAATGAGCATATTTGCCATTTGAAGTAGGGAGTTGGCAGATAAAGGACGTGTGTTATCTATAAATCGGCTCAATTTACTTGGTTCTTCTTGAATATATGTAGCTAAGTCAATTTGGTTTAGCCCAGTTAATTGCATTAACTCTTCCGGTAGTGATAATTCTTTTGGCATGAATCTAATTTTTTTTTAAGTTATATTACAATGGATTTGTCAATAAAGTTTTGTCATTAAAAAATAAATGTCATAATAAAAATGACAGTAATGTCATCAAATATTTGTCATTAAAAAATAAATGACAAGTTTAAAATTGACAGATGCACAAAATATGGTAATAGTATTACTAATAAAACATCAAAACATTGTGATTAATTTGTTGATTTTATTTTAGCTTCTCTCAAAAATCTGCAATTTCTTAATTGTTATTTAATTTGATATTGATTAATGTTTAATTCTTTGTTGTAGCTATTTTATTTAGCGAAATAAGAAACTTTCTTTTATTTTTGGAAATTGCACTGTGAACATAATACCCTAAAACTTTTTATTTTTCAAAAAAATAAATTTACTTTGATGTTTGAATAAAGATTATTTGCATTTTGTAAATAATTAGTTGAATAAATCGGCTTTAATATGATTTCTAACGATTACGAATTGCTTTATGAAACTTCAATAGGAAATGAAGTAGCATTTAGTCAGCTTTTTGAAAAGCATAGGGGTAAATTATATAATTATTTAGTCAGAATCACTAAATCTAAAGAAATTTCAGAAGAAATAATTATTGATGTATTCATGAAAATATGGGTGGGAAAGGAGCTATTACCCGATGTGAAAAATTTTGAAGCATTCCTTTGTATTGTTGCAAAAAATAAAGCAATGGACTTTTTTAGGATTGCTTCTAGGGAAGAACGTTTGCAAAAAATGGTTGGCAAAAGAATAATGCAAGAGCATGAAAACCAAACCGATAATATTATTTTAGAAAAAGAATATCAAAACATTCTTGATCAGGCTTTATCCAAACTATCACCACAGCGAAAGCAAGTATTTAATCTTAGCCGCGAACAGGGGTTGACACATGACCAAATTGCTAAACACTTGAACCTTTCAAGAAATACAGTAAGGAACACAATGGCAGATTCACTAAAACTTATCAGAGTTTTTTTGAAAAAAAATGATATTGTACCTTCAATATTATTGTTTTCCCTAATAGTCAATCAAGCGGATAAATCCTTTTTATAATTCAATTAATATCAAATAACAACTCTACGGGAAAGATACTTTAAAAAATTCAAGTATAGATTTAGGAAATCAAATCAATAGGCAGCATATTGATAGTACAAGTTTTAGAAATTAAGTCATTGGTTAGCATAAAAGTGTTATTATAACTCATTCCTTGTACCATTTTAAACTATTAGGATATTAAACCCTATTAAATCGATTCAAGAATTTAAATAAGGTAGAACGACTTATAATTAATAGCCTCAACTTCTTTAAACGTCTTTCGTAAAACATCCTCTATAGTCTTATTAGAAATACATACCTAAAAGCGACAAACATCTTTTATTCCTCATTAGTACTTACCATCCATTTATACGTCTCTCGTTAATATACATTGTTTTAAGATGTCAAAAAGTCCCATACGCTTACAGATTTTACTAAAAAAATATTTGGAAAATAATATCTCTGTTAAAGAGCTGAAGGAGTTTTGGAGTTTAATGTCTGATGTTTCAGAAAATGACTTGGTAGAAAATGAATTGATGCAACTTTGGGATAGGGAGGAAAATGAAAATGCAAATGATAATTGGGAAAAGGTACTTGTGAAACTTCAATCTAGAATCGCTGAAAATGAAGTTAAATACCTCAAGGTATCTTCTTCAAAATCAGTCAGACTTTGGACAAGAATGGCTGTGGCTGCTTCCATTTTCATAGCTATTGCCGCAACATATCTTTTTTTTATCCATCACAATAATGTTCAAAAATTAGCTTCCACTCAAAAGAAAGGCTATGAATCTCCTGTTTTAAATCATCAGGTGATAAATCTGCCCGATGGTAGCGTTGTTACTTTAAATCATAGTTCTAAATTAAATTATCCAGCATCCTTTGAAGGAAAAACCAGAGAGGTCTATTTAATCGGTGAAGCCTATTTCGACATCAAACACAATCCTGCAAAACCTTTTATCGTTCATACAGGAAAATATATAACTCAGGTACTCGGGACGGCTTTCAATATCAGGGCTTTTCAAGATGATAAGAAAATTAGTGTAACTGTAACAAGAGGTAAGGTGAAAGTAGAAAGGCGAGATGACAAGAAACTTATTTCTGTTTTGCTTCCCGGTGATCAGTTGAATATTTCCGATTCCATCTCGTCTAAAGAGAATATTTCAATCGCCCCAATAAAAGTGGACGTTGCAAAAATATTGGAGTGGAAAAAAGAGGAATTGGTCTTTGATAATACCACTTTTGATGAAGCCAGCATTATTCTTAATAATTCATTTGGTGTCAAAATAAAGTTAAACAACCTTACGCTAAGGGAATGTAAATTTTCTGGCAAGTTCAAGAACGATAATCTCGAAAGAATATTAAAAATTATAACCGAATTGACAAGAACGAATTACAAGATTGAGCAAAATGAGGTACTTATTGATGGTCAAGGTTGTAACTGATTCTAGAAAACAAGTTAGTCTATTATAGTTAAACGATTCCGATGTGATTGTCTTAAAAGTGAAAAATTATTAATTCGAAAAACAGGATGAAATTTTATTTCATATCAAGGCTTAGTCATTTACGCTCTTACCAAACGATTGTTGGTTCAATTTTTTTGCTTCTAATGAAAACTTCAAAGTTTATTTTACATTTCGCATTACTTACATTATTGCTTGCTTCAACTGCGACTGCTCAGTCGTTGGAAAATACAATGGTAACCATTCGTTTGAAAAAGGCATCACTTAAAGATGTTATCATTGAAATAGAGAAGCAAACACCTTTTCGGTTTGCATTTGTTGAAAATGAAATCGGCAATAAGAATAATGTTAACTTTAATTTCATTAAATCATCATTGACCCAGTTACTTGCTAAGATTTTCGATTCAACTGATATTGCCTACAAGTTGGTTGATAAAAATATGATTGTGCTGAAAAGGAAACCATCAACAGCTAACAATCAAGTAATCACAGAAAAAAAAACTTTACTCCCCATTGAATTAGTTGTTTCAGGAACGGTAAAAGACCCATTTGACAACCCCATTTTCGGAACAACTGTTAAAATAAAAGGCACGAATATTTCAACTTTGACTGATAAGGAAGGTCAATTTTCAATCAAACTAAATAAGCCAACTACAATTTTGGTTATTTCTCATATTGGTTATCTACCTGTTGAAGAAAGTGTTTCATCATCTACTGAAGGATTATTTATTAAATTATTTGAAACCTCAAGCAAACTTGATGAAGTGATAGTGGTAGGGTATGGAAGTGTTAAAAAAAGAGATTTAACAGGATCAGTAGGAAAAGTGAACATGGAAGATTTTCACAAAGCTCCTGTTTCTTCCTTTGATCAAGCATTACAAGGTAGGGTTGCAGGTGTTGTTGTTTCTTCCAACGATGGGCAGCCTGGTGCTGGTTCCCAAATCAGTATTCGTGGTACTTCATTCACACAAGATGCAAGTCCGTTGTATGTTGTTGACGGATTTCCAATGGAAAACATGAACATAAATTCAATTAATCCTGCCGATATTGAGTCATTGGAAATATTGAAGGACGCTTCTTCCATAGCCATTTATGGCTCTCGGGCTGCGAACGGGGTTATTATGATAACGACCCGCAAGGGTAAGGTTTCAAGCCCTACGGTGTCCTACAATTTTTCTTCTGGATTTCAGATTGTTACCAAGACCATTGAAATGATGAATCCTTATGAATTTGTAAAACTTCAGTTAGAATTAGACTCAATAGCAAGTACGCCTACTTCACCTATTACAAGGAACAGACAGATTTATTTGAATCCTGCATTGGGTTTCAATCTTGATTATTACAAAAATGTGGAGGGCATCAATTGGCAAAAGCAATTAATAAGAGATGGTTCTATTCAAACGCATGATCTAAGCATAACTGGAGGATCAGCAGACACAAAATATGCTTTCAGTGGTTCTGCATTTAACCAAAAAGGAATTATCGTCAATACAGGATTGAAAAGATATAGTGGAAGGTTTTCGATTGACATGAAATTATCGAAAAGCCTTAATTGGGGCTTGCAATCAAGTTTCACCAACTCTCTTTCTAGTGGCACAGTTCCAACTTCTGGAAATGGTGGTGGTGTTGTTCAATCTATGTGGCAGTTTAGACCCGTCTCTGGATTTAAAAACAGTCAAGATTTAATAAATAATCTAATAGATAGTACAGCCCTTCTTGAATTCTTAAATGGTACAAGCTCCTCTTTGGGCGATAATCAAATTAATCCATTTATGCAAGCTCAAAATGAGCTAAGGAAATCAAGAAAAAATGATGCAACTATCAATACTTTCTTAAACTATACTTTCCTTAAAAATTTCAAATTGAGGGTGGCTGGTGGTTATTCTGCTGTTGATTTGAAGTATGCTACTTTTTACAACGCTAATACACAACAAGGAAATTTATTTGTAAACAGTGCTGGAGGTGTTTCAAACGCCAACGGCATCAATGGAGGTATCTCAAATGTGCTAACCCAAAACATCTTGAATGAAAATACATTGACTTATAATGGAAGGATTGACCAAAACAATATCATTAATCTTCTTGCAGGGTTTACTTATCAATATGGTCAATCAGAAAATTATGGTTTGCAAGCCATTAATATTCAGCCTTCACAACAATTTTTAGGTATTAATTCATTAAGTGCTGGTACTCCCTCTTCGGTAGGATCAGGTAGGCAACACCATCAACTCTATTCTTTTCTTGCAAGGGGCAATTACAGCCTTTACCAGAAATATTTATTTACAGCAACTATAAGAAGCGACGGTTCTTCCAAGTTTGCTCCTGGGCATCAGTGGGGTTATTTTCCTTCGGCAGCTTTTGCTTGGCGTTTTACAGACGAGAAGTGGATAAAGGGTATTTTGAAAAGTATTATTACCAACGGCAAATTCCGAATGAGTTATGGTAGCGTTGGAAATAACCGTGTGCCTGATGTAAATTATGCTTGGCAAGGTTCTTTGTCACCGTCAAATGGGTATGCAGTTTCAAATGGTCAATTTCTGCCCGGATATGTACCTGTTTTCTTAGCTAATCCAAACTTAACTTGGGAAACAACGAAGGAATTTGATTTTGGAGTCAATTTTACCTTATTCAATGATAGGGTCACTATTGAAGCAGATTATTATGACAAAAGAACCTCCAATTTTTTAATGAACATCAACCAGTCCGCTATATCAGGTTATAACAATGTGCAGCAATATCAAAATACTGGTGTGGTTAGAAACAGAGGTATTGAATTTTCATTTACTTCTGAAAATGTTATCAAAAAATATTTCTCATGGCAAACAAACTTCAATATAAGCTTTAACCAAAATAAAATACTCAGCTTCTATAATAATATTAATACCATTGGCTCAAATTGGGGGTTGGGTGCTTCACAGGCTTGGATTGCAAAAGTGGGAGGGCCAGTTACCCAGTTTTTTGGTTATAAAACTGCAGGACTATATCAATACGAAGACTTTATCAAGCTGGCTAACGGTAACTATGTTTTGAAATCAGGTCAGCCTACCTATTCTCCAAACGTTCAGCCTGGCGACCAGAAATATGTTGATTTGAATCAAGATGGAATTATTAATGCAAATGACCAAACCACACTTGGTTCTTTTCTTCCTATACATACAGGTGGCATCACCAACAACTTTAAGTATAAAAATTTCTCTCTCAATATTTTCATTTTCTGGAGCTATGGTGGCAAAGTGTTGAATGCTAATCGAGTAGCTTTTGAAACCACAGGCAATTATTTTGCCTTCGGAAACCAATTTGCTGCTTATGCCGATAGGTGGCAACCTAATAATACTAACACCGATATACCAAAAGCACGGGTTGTAAATCCTAAAGGCGATGCTTCAGATAATATCCAAAATCCTTCTTCCCGATTTATTGAAGATGGTTCTTATGCGAGACTAAAGACAGTTCAATTAAATTATGATCTTCCTGCTTCAGTGATAAGAAGGCTTACTATTAAAAGAGCTGCGGTGTTTATAGCCGCTCAAAACTTGTTAACCTTGACTCGCTATTCTGGTTTAGACCCGGAAGTTTCTACCAATCGTGTGTTCAACAGTGCTAGAACACCCATTGCTAATACAGGCAATGTAGAATCAGGTCTTGGTTATACGTATATACAGCCGAGTTCTGGTTCAGCAGTATTATCTGCGGGTTATGATTTCACACCCTATCCTCGAGCATTGACAGTTACTGCAGGGGTTAAAGTTGTTTTTTAATTATCTTATTATTCATCTTTATGAAAAAAAGTATAAAGGGTTCTATTTTCTTCTTTGCTTTAGTTATTGGTCTGTTTTCTTGTCAAAAAAACGTAGATGTTGCTCAGATATTTCCCGATACTGGCTATACTACATCTGATATTTTAAAAGCACAATTTGCTGGGCTTTATAGTCCATTAGCGAGTGATGCCATGTATGGGCAGGGCTTGTTTGGCTATATTAATGCTGGTGCAGATGAAAGTTTCAATAATGGTGTTAATGGAAACACAATAAATTTTGAATTATATAACTCTTCAAGTCAAGACATTAGGGCATACAATCTTTGGTCAAGCCTTTATAAAGGGGTTGAAAGGGCAAATGTTATTTTATCAGTTGTAAATCAGCCTAAAGATTTAGATTCAGTTACTCGTAATGATTATATCGGACAAGCAAAATTCTTAAGGGCATACTATTTTTATATGTTAGTCAATCTTTTTGGCGATATACCATTAAAGACGCAATTGTCCACTTCAATGGGTACAGATTTTCAGTTGCCTAGAACCCCTTCAAAACAGGTTTATGATTATGTGATTAGCGAGATGATTGCTGCCGACTCTTTAATAAGGCCAATGACTACGGTAAATTCGACTTTGAGATTAACCCAATCTGCCGTAGAAGCAATTCTTGCAAGGGTGTGTCTTACTGCTGCTGGAAACCCCTTGAATGACACCAAAAGATACAATGATGCTTTGTTTTGGTCAAGAAAACTAATCAATTCTAGGGTTCATGGATTATATGCTACTCCAAGTCCTAATTTTCCAAATACTCCAGCTTATGCTCGGGTATTCATTAATAACATGCAAAATAATTATATTGAAAATAACACACTTGAAGACATTTGGGATATTTCCTATTTGTCCAAATCAAGTTATAACCAAATTGCTTCTGTAGCTAATTTTTCTGCTACCCAAACGCTTGGGGCTAATATGGGTATTTACAATCCTGTTGTAGCTTCGCTTGGGTTTTGCGCTGGCAGCTATAGAGCATTTCCTAAATTGTTTAATTTATATCAAATAGGAGACCAAAGAAGAGATTGGGTTATTGCTACTTATAGCTACAAAGATTCTACACCTACCAGATATCCTTATTTATCAGTTGATTTCACAGGAGGCGGTGGAATAGGTGCCACTGCCACTGCTATTACTAATAATGTTGGGAAAATAACAGCTATCATCATTGAAAACCCTGGAACAGGTTATACCACGTCACCAACTGTTTCTTTTGCTTCCTATGGTAATTCAAGAGGAACAGGTACAGGAATCAAAGGGTCTGGAGCAATAGCAAAAGCTATAGTCTCGAATGGTATAGTTTCATCTGTAACATTTACAAATGGGGGTACAAACTACGCCACTATTTACGATCGTTGTGTTGGCAAATGGCGTAGAGAATATGAAGTGAATCTTGTTAAAACACAATCTTATACCTCATGCAATTTTCCTGTTATTCGTTATTCCGATGTGTTGCTAATGGCTGCAGAAGCTGATTTCAAGATCAATGGAGTTACTTCTACCGCTTTGAATGAAATAAATCAAGTAAGAAGACGTGCTTATGGTCTTCCATTGAATAGCCCTTCTATTATAGCCGATTTATCCACTTTCACTTTACAGGATATTATGGACGAAAGAAGTCGTGAATTATGTTTTGAAGCTACAAGACGAAGTGATTTGATTCGTTGGGGAGAAATGCCTGCTGCGATGCAAAATCTTCTAAA
>Ga0209188_1000104_pt1 | contig 97736 bp, 133 predicted proteins | sample C_130625_EF_Meta_FD_187307 | JGI IMG/M metagenome (GOLD analysis project Ga0209188, IMG submission 187307) | Freshwater microbial communities from Lake Croche, Canada to study carbon cycling - C_130625_EF_MetaG (SPAdes) (version 2) | ecosystem: Environmental > Aquatic > Freshwater > Lake...
CGTAAACGCCTAGGAGAGAAATGATTACCAACGCTGGCAAAGATCACGTTGCTGCTCAGGTAGCGGGCTCTGCCTCGGCCACCGCAGTTGCTAAGTGGGTCGGCCTTACCGCAAACTCAACAGCCGCTTCTGCGAGTAGCACAACGCTGACGGGTGAGATTGTCACTGCCTCTGGCGGTCTCATCCGCGTGGCAGGCACGTACGCACACACCAACGGCACGAGCACCTACACCATTAGCAACACGTTCACCACGAACGCCAACGATTCGCTGCCAGTGACTATTGCTAAGGTCGGCATCTTCAACGCCGTGACCTCGGGCTCGCTCGTCTTCGAGACGTTGCTAGGAACAACTGCAACCCTTTCGGCTGTCGGCGACACCCTGACGATCACTCAGACCGTCACCCTTTCGTAGGCTGTCATGGCTCAGACCCTGTATAGCGCGGTCACTGGTGCAGCCGTGGCTCTCACAGCCGCCACGGCGAAGAGTGTCCTCAGCGTCACGTCCGGAGCGCAGTTTGGTGTTGATCTGAAGAAGATCCGCATCGGTTTCGACGGCGTCACGTCCACTGATAAGGCCGTCCTAGTTGATGTCTGCTACTCGACGTTCGCCACGGCTGGAACCACGACTGCCGGAACCGTCAACCAGATCGCGGGGCGCACTATCGCGACTACGGGTATGTCCACCGCGTACAACTACACGGTTGAGCCCACGGTGCTGACGATCATCGATCAGTTCCTGCTGTCCCCGTACAACGGCACCGCGATCTACGACATCCCCCTAGGTGATACCTACGACACCGCTGTGTCTCAGGGCTTCGTAATCCGCTGCACGGCACCTACGTCTGCCGTGAACTGTCGCGCCACGATGATCTTCGGACGGACGTAGTCCCTACCTAGTAAGGAGGTGGGGAAGTGGCTGTCGCGTATCGATCATCGACGCTTGTCACTCCTGCGAACATAGGGGCTACAGTCACACGGCCCGCTGGGTCTGTGTCAGGTGATCTACTTGTAGCCGTTGTCACAGCCATGTCTCCGTCCTCAGCAACTGTATACAGCGGAACCTTTAACACTCCTACCGGATGGACTGCTGGCCCCATTATGAATGGGGCTAACTACACCGACCCAGACTTTGGCTCAGCGACAGCCCCCACACAGGTGTTTTACCGAGTATCCGACAATACAGCCACAGACCTTCCCGTTTTTACTTTCACTCCGGGGTCCAGCGACTCCGGCGGTGAGCGGGTCATTCTGACCACGCTAGCGTTTACTGGAGCCGCAACCACCAACCCGATCTATGGGTTCGCTGGCAAAGACAACATCACTCTGAACGCAGATAAGGCATCCATTACGGTTCCAACCTCGGGCTATCTGGCTAGTACGAACGATCTGGCCGTAGCAGTGTGTTTCTACCAAGCGGGTAACACTCGCGCAGAAACTATATCGGCTTCATCTCCGTTCACTATTGCTCAGTCCTACGCCAATAATTTTTCGTACAATTACGCGGGTTACATGGTCGCGTACGCCACATCAGCAACGCTTGGTACTACGACACAGATTCCTGTTGTTTCTATGAACTACTCAGTTGCATACTCTGCGACAAATCCCGGCAATGGGCTGGCGTTGACTTTCGGGGTCATAGCAACCTTGCCCGCAGATGTCCGTCCAGCCCGTACTCCGTACGCTCCTATCGCTCAGCCACTTCCTGCTAGTGGCGTTACTCAAGCGAGTCGCTGGTGAGCAGGCTAGGGCGCGGTTATCCAAATCCGGCGATTGTACGAAGTGTCGCGACTCTTGCTAGAAAAGGCGCGAACCTTAAAGGCTCGTGGCAGCAAACTTCTTCGCTGCAAGCCTCTTATACGATCCCGTGGTCGTCTGGGTTCACGAATGGTGTGACCCCCTCCGCCGGTGATCTGCTTCTAATCTGGGTTTTTCAGATTTGTGATGGCACATTCCTGACTGCGCCCTCTGGTTTTACCAGCGCCGGACTTGTGCCAATGATGGATGCTTTTGGCTCAACTAATGGAGCCAATGCGGTTTTATTCTGGAAAGCCGCAACGGGCGCAGAAACTAACACCACAGTGTCCGGTGCTCAGTCTGGGTACAATTTGGGTCAAACAATCGGCGCAATGATCATTTCTGGTGCCGACACGACTAACCCGTTTCAACTAGCCACGGGAAACGTCTACGTTTCACAAACTACTGGATTCACCGGCAGTTATCCGGCGACATACACGACCGTCACATTCAGTCCCTCGGTTGTTGAAGGACTCGCCATCAACATGTTTATGGCGTCAACAGACAACGGCGGTGGTAACAACGCCACGTTCACTAACGCGACAAGCGGCCTGACGGTTTACAACCGTGCAAGTGGTGCTAGTGCCAGTGGTAACGGGTGCATTGGCGGCGTGGTATCGGTTGAACACATCTCGGGCATTTCAGCCACCTCGACGCGATCAGTCACAGTTAGTTGTCCAACCGGCGGGGCGCTAGGCTACTACGCAATCCAAACGATTTATGTAAACCCCGCTCCTGCCACTAATTACGCTGATTCTGTTCTTGCATCCTCGCCAATTCTTTATTGGCGAATGAACACAACATCAGGTACGACGGTTACCGACTATTCTGGCAACAGTCGCAACGGAACAACCGTTAACAGCCCAACGCTCGGCACCACCGGATTGTTGTCTAACGATAGCGACACGGCAATGACGTTTGCTACTGCGTCGTCGCAGCGGGTTGATCTTGCTTATGCATCATGGATGGCAACAAGCCTCATCACGCTTGAGGCAATTGTTAAACCCAACGCGGTTAGCGGAGTCTATTCGATCCTTGACCGCGACAATTCCACGTCCAACCCAAACCGTGTGTTCCAGTTCCGCATCAACGCGGGCAAGTTTGAAGTCATCCTCTGGGACAGCACGGGTGCTTTGTGGACAACGACAAGCGTTAGTACCCTTGTTGTAGGACAGAAATATCATCTGGCAGCAACGCATGACGGCACAACAACGCGACTTTACATAAACGGAGTGTTAGATCAAAGCGCGACACGCACCGGCACTATGCAACTTGGTGGTACTCAAGGTTTTAGCGTTGGTTCTAACGCAAGTATTTATCAGTTTTTTAACGGCGTAATTGATGAAGTTGCTTGGTACAGTACTGCTCTTTCTAGTACAAGAATTGCTGCCCATGCGGCTTACCTCACGTCTGCTTTATCCCGCAATATCTCTGACAGCGCCGCTTCTAGTGATTCTATTACTCGAAGTGTTGGACAACCGAGACTTATCTCGGACAGCGTTGCTTCTAGTGATTCTATTACTCGAAGTGTTGTACGCGCGCCGCTGGCTCTCTACCCGACTTTGGTCGGAGGCATGACTGCTGGGGCAAATGAAACAACCGATTGGACATACTCGCCTGCCAGTTCGGTTTACACCGCTGTTCCGTTTCAGGTTGGTAAAGCATATACCCCTTCCGCTGATTACGACCCCGCCCGATACGTCAATATCGGGGTACTTGCGTTTGATGCAAGTACGCTGCCGGATGGGCTGATCGTCACCTCTGCGACAATCTCCTTGTTTACGCAGGACAGCAATCTACCAACTACCTATCTGAGAATCGGCTCTTGGGGTCCAACTCTTGAGACTTCGGATTGGCAGACCCCAGAGCAGATGGCCGCTCTCCCACTCGCCGCCACCTTCACAGGTATCACGGCATACAGCCAGACCACGGCCAACGCAACTGCGGCGATGGTGGCAGCGCTCAACGCAAGAGCAACGATCTATTGCTATATGTCGTTTGCGGAGTTTGAAACACGCGGACTTACTGATAGCACCGTTACTACGCGATTCGAGAGTCCGCAGAACAGGCCCAACCAGCAGCAGTACTGGCCGACGATCAATTCGGCAACTGTTCCCGGTTTTTCCAGATCAGTAACCGACTCAGTCTCACTCTCTGATGCGTTAATTCAATCATCTTCTAAGTCACGAGCACTTGCAGATTCAACTACTACTTCTGACGCAATATCTCGTAATAGGACATCTGCACGAAGCATCGCTGATGCACTGACAACAGCAGACAGTATTTCTAGAAGTGTTGGACGACCAAAATCTATCTCGGACAGCATCACATTTAGTGAGACGACAACCGCAGCATCACCCGGAACTGGCACTACAACACTTCCAGTAGTCAAGGGTACTTTCTCTTGGACTGGTTACGGTTCTGCTGGTGTTACGATTTCATCGTCGTCATCGTGGGTCGGTTCGGCTCCTGCTGCGGGTGACACGGTGCTGTTTATCGGCGCTCAGTCACACGACATCACAGGGGATAGCAGCACCTCAAATGTTGGTCCGAATCCTTACTATGCAATTATTGATCATTACATTCAGTCAACAAGCAATCTTTTTTCCTCCGCCGGAACAAGTTACGTCACTGGCGTTTCCTACATCGGAGACATTGCCCTAAGTATCTATCCGGTCCAATGGACTTCTGGTGCATCATATAACTTCGTAGCCAGTGACGATGTCCAATTTGCCTTACAGGCTGTAGTCATTTCAGGAGGCGACTACGGTTCTATCGTCCCTGTAGGATCTGCTAGTAGCATCAACCCCATCTCACATGCTGGCTACGACAACGACCTGAACTCGGTCAGTTGGATACGAGGCACGGCCACCTCTGTGCCAATCAATTCCGTCTCTGTACCAAAAGATGGATGTCTGCTCATCGGAATTGCGGCGATGACCAGCGGTTCCTTTACCTCGTACGGATCTCTTACCGCTGGCCCCGCTGACGCATCAATCAACTACCAATATTCCGATGGAACTCGGCTACGCACTGGCTACAAGATAGTAAATACTGGCTCGACAGGAACTACCGCATTCACAACCAGCGGTGGACAAAACGCGCTTAGCGTTGCCTTACTCATTGCTCCTACAGTAGGTGCTGTTGTTGCTGGGCGAGTTCGTAGCCCATCAGATTCTCTTACTATTTCAGATGCTGTCACTGGGAGCGTTGGAAAGAGCAACCTCGCTCTTAGCCGCAACATCACCGACGTTTTTAGTGCTAGTGATTCTGGCAGCGCTGTTACCACCAAGGCTAGGGCTGCATCGGACACACTTGCATCATCTGATGTCCTGACCAGTCCTCGCGTCCAGAACCGTGATGTTTCTGATTCGCTCACTACATCTGACAGTCTCTCTAGATCACAAACACTGAGTAGACCTGCGACGGACGCTACCGCAAGTCTGGATTCCGAGAATCGTGCTTCGGTATATATCCCGCCGGTAAACGGCAACTCACTGTCTGTTCCGAACTCGTCAGCACTCGATATCACAGGCGATATTGATATTCGCGTCTATGCGTCTATTGAGACGAGCACACGAACATACATTGGCCTCGCGGCCAAGCAGAACGCAAGCGCACGCGGTTGGATTCTGTCAACGGGAAATACTAACAACGCCCTCTATGCAGTATTCGGCTCAGGCGCTACGACCTATGTGGAACAGCAGAGTTCGTCCCACAACGTACCCAGCGGAACCCCGTACTGGTTCCGTGTGACGCGCATTGCTGCGTCTGGTGTCATCACCTTCTACAAGAGCCCAGATGGTGCGACGTGGACCACCATCTCCACGCACACCCTCGCCGCATTCCCACTTATCACGAATACGAGGACCGCGTACTTTGGAGCGACCGACGGTAGCGCCAATGCGCTCGGCGGTCGTGTCTACCGTGCGGTTGTGATCGGTGACGGATCTACTGTTCTTGACATAGACTGTTCGGTGGTCACGTCCACGGCTGCGACTACTTTTACGGCTGCTACCGGCCAAACAGTTACGATCAACAAGTCAGCAGCGGGTACACGTCAGTCAACTGTGGCGTTGCCGATCACGGCTGTATCAGCACTCAGCCGCGCAGTTTCAGACTCGATCACTGCATCCGATGCACTCGGAACCCCGAACATCGGTCGGCCTCGCTCAGCGACTGACTCTCTAACTGCATCTGACGCTCTAACTCAGCAGAACACTAGAGTTCGTAGTGCTACTGATGTGCTTGCATCTTCAGATGTACTTACGTCACCGCGCTCGCAAAGCCGCGCAGTTGCCGAGTCACTAACGTCTAGTGAGTCAGTTGCACGAAAGTCTTCCTTCTCAAGAACCGCCACGGACCTTCAGACCGCGTCCGACTCGATCTCGCGCAGCAGAGGCGTCACTAGTTTCGCCGCTGACATCTTCACAACGAGCGATGTCATCACAGTCACGATGACGAGGGCACGTACCGCCAGCGACTCGCTTACTTCTAGCGACACCGTTGCTAGAAGCCGTGGTTTCTTGAGAGCAGCAATTGACGCCGTTACAGCGTCAGATTCGGCCACATGTACGCGCTCGATGATAAGGCTCGTCAACGACAGCGCCACGTCTTCAGATTCAGCCTCAGCGAAGTCTGCCAAAACTCGCGGGCTCACTGATGCGCTCACACTGTCCGACATTGGTGGACGTTTGGGTAGTCGTCCACGAAACCCTGCGGATAGCCTGACCGTATCGGAGGCACTTGTTGTATCTGCTAGGTACTTGAGGACAGGTGCCGATGTCACGCAACTCGCTGATGTTGTGGCGGGGGTCTACCGACGACCTTTCGTCGGCTGGGGAATCCCGGTCTAGGAGCATGAGATGAACTATTCAGCGAACTACCGAGCCGTCGTCGTTGACAACGCCGACCCCAAGGGCCTGTCCCGAGTGCGATTGAAGATCCCGCAGATTCTCGGGGACGGAACCACCGGTTGGGCGTACCCCGTTGGAATAGGAACAGTGCCCAATGTAGGAAGCCCAGTATGGGCAACTTTCGAGGGCGGCGACATCTCGTTCCCGGTCTACATGCCCAGCGTGGCATCTTCAGCGCACACGCACCCGGAATCTGATGTCACTTCGTTGGTAAGCGATATCGCCGCGTTGCAATCGAACGTCACGTCACTAACCTCCAGCGTCAACTCCTTGTCAACTAACAAGGCGAGCCTGTCTGGCGCTGCATTCACCGGCAACGTATCCGTCACCGGAACGTTGACTGCTACATCCACCGTCTCGGCATCGGGTCTGGCTGGGTCGCTACTTTCCACGTCCACTCCGCTTATCAACGGAACCGCCGCGACAGGAGTCTCGGCAATCCCCAGCCGTCAGGACCACGTCCATCCGACGGACACCACCCGTGCAGCATCCACGCACTCACACGCTGAGAGCGACGTCACCAGTCTGGTTGCAGACTTGGCGCTGAAAGCCCCTCTAGCAAGCCCCGCGTTGACTGGTTCGGCTACCGCCGTGAATCTCGCCGTCTCTGGGACACTGACGCGAGGAGGCGTCAACGTTCCCAGCGTGACCGTGTCCTCCACCGCACCTTCGTCCCCGACCACGGGCGACATCTGGCTGGACACCTCGGATGCGTGGACGTCTTTCACTCCAACGATGACCGGATGGTCACAGGGGGCCGGAACCTTCGACTCGTACTACGTCCAAATTGGGAAGACAGTCGTCTGGCGGTGCAAGTTCAACGTCGCTGGAGCGCAGTCTGGTTCTCCAACCCTGACTCTCCCGGTAACCGCCAAGGCGGGAGGCTCCTACTATTTCCCGCACGTCGTTTTCCTGCTGTCCGGAGGAGGGGCTCGCCTCGCAACCGGGTGGCTTCCGTCCACGACGACGTGGGCGATGAGCGGCGATTATTTGTCGGCGGCTCCGGGGTACATCGGCTTCAACAGCATCACCGCGACCGCCCCCGGAACTTGGGCCAACGGCGACCATTTCAACTTCGTGGTCACCTACGAGGCAGCCTGATGAGCGCCAACCACCTCGGAAACGCTATCTCCTCTGCCAGCCCACACAAATACGCGCTGTGTAACAGCGCTGCCAACTTCGACTACTTCACTTCCGGGCTGTCGCCGGGAGCAGGCATCACGCTGCCCCGGCACAACGTTGCTGGCGGTCACTGGCAGACCTCAATGCGAGGAACGCTGTACAACTCCTCCATCCCCTACACCTCAGCGATGTCGGTGGAGATGGTCATCAATACCGATGAGTCTGCGTACAACTTCTTCGGAAGCCCTTACGCTCACGGAATCGTTGGCGGAAGCGGGTACCTCTGGGCGTGGAACATCTGCATAGAGCCCAACACCCACTCCGCAAGTGACGTCAACGGCCTAGTCAGGTTTCAAACGTGGGACATCAACAACACCTACCAATCCATCGACTCGTTCATTGTCACTGACGGTCTAAACCACCACGTAGCCGTGACGAGTAGGGCGAGTGGTGGAACGTCATCTCTCTACGTTGACGGTGTGCTCGTTGCCGTTGGCGGTGTCTACCGTCGCGGAGACATGGACGCCAGCACCTTTTCCGTAGGCGATGACGGATCGTACGGGGGTCTTTCCTACCGGGACTACGTTTCGCATGTGGCCCTATACAACCGTTTGTTGACATCCACTGAGATCGCCCAGAGGGCGGCGCTGATTGATATGCAGAACGCCGGGGTTATGTACGACGGGACTAACTGGCGCAGCGTAAATGTAGCCAACGATACCGGAGGATCTCAGCCGCAATACGGAAAGGTGTACAACGGCTCGTCCTTCGCTAAGAACACGGTGAAGATCTGGAACGGCTCAGCGTGGGTTCGGGCCTGAAACTTCTAGTGATACCGGGATACTGAATCTATGACGGCAGTGACTAGAAGCATCACCGATGCAGTGACAGCGGGGTTGACCGCTCGCAAGACGAGCACCGCGTCTCGGGCCTTCGCATCGTCCGTCACGGTGAGTAACTCCATCGTGGCAGTTACTGCTGCTCAGCCATTCTTAGCAACGAATGTTGTGACCCCGTCACGGGTATTCGTCAACGGTCATGTCGGTCAGCCTCAGGGACGGTTCACCACCGAGTTCGAGTTGGACGGAATCTTCCGTGGAATGCGCGACGACCTTCAGCGCCGTGTCGGCATGCAGGTCCAGTGGTCATTGTGGGATGCCGAGACCACCGAGGTGGACGACATCTACAGCGTCGGCTCCGCCAACATCGGAAGGCGCTGGAAGAAACCGTTCCAACTTCCGGTGATCGTGGCTCAGGTCTTCCAAGGCCAGACGGTGCAGAACGAGCGAGGCTTCTACAACACCGATGTGCTTCGTCTTACGGTGAGCATGGACGACGTCAACCGGGCGTTGCCAACGCTTGTTAAGCATCCTGATGCTCACATCCGGGACCGGGTTCTGTATCGGGGCTCAGTGTTCAGCCCAACCCGCCTGTACCTCCGAGGTCAGGTCCTGACCTCGTACACCGTTCTAACGATTGATCTCAATCAGGTCATGCCGGATGAACTCGTCAACGATGACCAGTACAACGCCTTTGCTGAATGACATACCCAATTGCTTGACAGGTGTCATATCAAGTATGCTGAGTCTGCTTCCTTCAGTTTCAGTGGCACCACGAAGGCCCCGGCGGAACGCCCCCTGCCGGGGCCTTCGGCTTGTCCAGACACCGGGGCCGCTGATCCGTAACCTCGTTGTTAGCCGTTGATTTCTAGGAGAAGCCCACATGGCCTCAAGTTACCCGTCCGGCATTGACTCGTTCAGCAACCCAACTGGGTCGGACATTCTTGGCTCTGCCACCACTGGGTTGAAGCACGCCACTCAGCATGCCAACGTCAACGACGCGATCAACAAGATCGAGACGGAACTAGGCACGAACCCCCGAAGCACCTACTCCAACGTGGGTGCGCGGCTGAGCGCCATCGAGGCCAACGTCACCGCATCTGCCGCCACCGCCAACGGAGGGGCCAGCACCGACCGCAACTTCACGCTTGCGACCTCAGGCTCAGCCCGGTGGACGCTCACGGCTAACGCCACAGCCGAGTCCGGCGCGGTCGGGTCTGACTTTGAGATCCGGGCCTACGACGCAGGTTCGCCCCGTACCGGCACGGGGATCATCTCGGGCAGCACTTTGGGTGCGGTCGTCCGAATCACCCGGTCCACTGGGGCGGTTGCCCTTGGTGGTGCGCTAAGCGTTGCCGGGGTCACCAGCCTTACTTCAGGCACCGCGTCTACATCGTCTACGTCGGGCTCTCTCGTTGTCACCGGAGGCGTAGGCCTTTCCGGGTCGCTGTACGTAGGAACAGACGTGAGCGTCACCGGTAACCTCACGGTCACCTCCAGCAGCACAACCACTTTGAGCACCCGCGTTGATGCTGGCACAGTCACCTACGCCACCACGCCAGTAGGTATGATCTCCCCCTACGGAGGGGACACAGCACCTAACGGATGGCTCCTGTGCGACGGGTCTGCTATCAACCGGACGACCTACTCGGCGCTATACGCCATTGTGGGCACGAAGTACGGCAGCGGTGACGCATCCACGACGTTCAACGTTCCTGACCTGAGGACCAGAGTTCCTTTCGGGTACAAGTCAGGAGACACCAACTTTGGCGCTACGTCGCTCCGAAACAGCGGCGGCGGTACGGCCACGTCAACCCTAACAACCACCGAGTTGCCAGCGCACACTCACGGCGTCTCTCTTACCCACACTCACGGGTCTGGGTCTGTCACCGGCTCAGACGGAGCGCACAACCACTCTCCGACGTTCTCTCTGGCGGACGCGACCACTTCCGGGACTATCGCCAACCTGAAAGCGGGAAGCACGAGCACCGGAAGGTTCGACGCCCAGATGAACACGGGTGGGGTGTCCAGCCACACCCACACCATCCCCGCCATTAGTTACACGGGAACCAGTACTTCGGACTCGACTGGATCAGGCTCTGCCTTCTCTAACCTGCCGCCGTACGTAGTCGTCAACTACATCATCAAGTACTGATTTTTACACGGACGCAGCGCAATACCGCTCCTACTCTGGAATCGACGCCCCTCCCAAGGGGAACCTGCCTAGGCCGAAAGGCCGACCTGCACTCCGCAAGGAGCCTTGCTATGAGTAGTTCGTGGTACGAGCGCAACGAGAAGACTGAGTCCTCTGCTGACAGTCGGTTGTTCTATGGAGAGATTTTCAACTCCTACCGACCTGACAACAAGGGTAATGTCCTCGTTCCGATCATCGCCTCGATGGCTGGTTACGCCTTGGGTTCCCTCGTATCCAAGGCTAAGGGCAAGTGATCGATACCACGAAGTACGAGCAGGCACTGGTGCAGGCCAGCGAGCAGACCGCCCGCAGGCTGACCTCCCGCCTCCGCCGCTCCGCGTACCGGAGTGGCTGGCCCACGTCTATTGCTAGGCACCTAACGGTGCGGCACAACGACGGCGACTTCGATATCCACTACCCGGAGTCCGTTGCTAGGAAGGTCGAGGATCTGGAGTACGGCACCCAGAGCGCGCCTCCGAATGCAGTAATGCAGCAATTCCGCAATCGCATCGGCTTGCACTCTGGGGAGAGTGTGCGATGACCTTCATCCTGAACGAGGACAAGGCCCTCAAGACGCTGCTCTCGGGTATCACGGTGTCCGACGACAAGAACCCGTCTCGGCCCGTAGGCGTGTGGTTTGGCCAGCCCGATATTGAGATTCAGGCTCAGGCCTACCCCTACATCACCGTCGATCTGATCGACGTCTCCGAAGCCACCGACCGTGCGATGCGCGGCACCGTGAGCACCAAATGGTGGCCCCACCTTCCCGAGGGAGTTACGCCTCCTACTCAGGGAGAGACCGTCTTCTGGGATTATCCGGTCCCTTACAACCTTGATTACCAAGTCACTACGTGGGCCCGCCACCCCCGTCACGACCGCGCAATCCTCGATGCCCTCTACCGCTCAGTACTAACCCCGAAATACCAGTCGTTGTACGTCCCAGAGGATGACAGCGTTCGATCCCTTTTCATCCTGAATTTCACCAAGAGAGATTTCACTGATCAACAGCGCAGAGTGTTTAGCAATGTGCTGACGGTTCGCGTCCACTCTGAGATGCTTTTGAGTGACGCTGCCCACGCTTTGAACGTCAAGACCGTCAACCTCACCGCTCACGATATCGACACCTAAGTCGCAACCAACTGACACCTCCACGGCACCCCCCAAATACCAGACTGATTTAGGAGACCATCCAGATGGCTAGCAACTACCGCCGCCCCGGCACCTTTGTCGAGGAGGTCCTGCTCCCGCAGCAGATTCAGGCTCTCGGCCTTGACGTTTCCGTGGGCGCATTCGCCGGGCGCGCGGAGCGCGGCCCGGTCAGCACCCCGACCTTCGTGTCCTCGTGGACCGAGTTCTCGCGCCTCTTCGGAGGTTTCAAGGACTCGTCCGGCAACCCCTACTGGCTTGCTTACGCCGTTTACCAGTTCTTTGGCAACGGTGGTCGCGGTTGCTACGTAGACCGCGTCGCCGCCTCGGACTCCACGTCCGCGATGATCACCCTCAACGATGGCACCGCGACTCCGCAGGACATCCTGATGGTGACCGCGTCGAGCCCCGGCGACTGGGCCATCGCCTCTCCTAACGGCTCCGGTATCGCCGTTCAGGTTCAGGACACCACGCCCCGCACCAACATCTCCACCTACCGCGTGGACAACGGCGTTGCCACCATGACCACGACGATCCCTCACGGACTCAGCGCTGGCGACGTTGTCAACGTCGGCGGCATCAGCACCACCGGTCTGTACGGAGAGGTTGCGGTCACCGGAGTCACCTCGACCACTTTCACCTTCGCGACTGCCGCTAGCAACGTTGGCGACACGACTCCGACCGGTGCCTACGTCGCGGCTTCCAGCGAGGTCTTCTCACTGTCGGTCTTCTTCAACGGCGTTACCAACGGCTACCTCGTGGAGAAGTTCAACGACATCTCGTTGAACCCGGCATCCGACCGCTACGCAATCTCGGTAGTGAACCCTGCTTCCAAGTACGTAGTGCTCAGCCGCCCATCCGGCTTCGTCGCCCCGACCACCGGCAGCAAGAGCGTCTACCGCTCTCCCGCCACCTCCTCGATCCCGCTGGGCCTTTCCAAGCCCTACTCGGTGACGAACCTGTCCTCGGTGTCCGTGACCTCCGCCATCGTCTCTGGCGCTGGTGTGGCCACGCTGACTGCTTCCGGGCACGCTCTTCAGGCCAACGATGTGGTCACTGTTACCGGCGTCAATATCACGTCTCCAAACACCGGTCTCCCCGGTAGCGCCTCGCTGAACGGCACCTACACCGTAACCGGTGTTTCGGGTAGCACCTCGTTCTCGTTCAGCAAGGTGATCCAGTCTTCGCTCAACTGCAAAATCTCGCTGACCACTGGTGGTGTGGTCGGAACGAGCAGCAACCACGCTTTCCGAGTCAGCGACCAGATCACGATTGCTGGCACCAGCGACGCCAACTTCGACACCACCGCCCGCACCCTGACCGCTGTGACTCAGTCGGCTACTTCGGTTGCGGTTACCGGTAGTTCGGTTGGTGGCGCTAGCAACGCGATCACGGTTGCTAGCGGCGACATCGGCAAGTTCTGGGTTGGCCAGCCTGTGACCGCTGTTCGCTCGGCTGGTACCTCGGCCCTGAACTCGAACTCGTTCGTCTCTACTGCGACCACCACGACGGTGAACGTTTCGTCCATCGCCTTCTCCACTCCGACAGTTACCTACACCACCGCTGCCGCGCACAACCTGTTCGTCGGTGCTCAGGTCGTTGTCGCGAGCACCACGAACGCCGCCAACAGCGGTTCGTTCACGGTTCTCACGGTTCCGACCAGCACGACTTTCACGATCAGCAACACCAGCGGTGTTGCTCAGGCTAGCGCTGCCGGTACCGTCTCGTCGTACGCGGTCACGCTTAACGCCAGCGCGATCATCGATGCCACGGTCGGTTCGGTGGCCACCGTCACCCTCGCACCTGCCATGCAGTTCGGCACGACGCTGACGAGCCCGAGTTCCTTCGCTGCACTCTCGGCTGCTACCGCCACCTACACCCTCGCTTTGCAGAACGGGCTGAGCGGTTCTGTCACTGGTGTCCGCACCACGGTGAACACCTCGGGAACCCTTGAGGGAAGTGGCATCACCAAGACCGACCTGATCAACGCTGCCGATGACTTTGACACCATCGGCAACAACCTGATCTACAACTTCCCTGACGCTGCCGCTCTTTCGTCTGCGGACTGCCGCGCGGTCTACGCCGCCGTCATCGCAGTCGCTGACAGCCGTGGCGACTCGTTCGTCGTGGTTGACACCCCGGCGTTGCTTGACTCCACCTCGGCTCAGTCATTCGCGGCTGATATCACGCCGAAGTCGAACAACGCGGCGATCTACTACCCGTGGGTCAACATCGCTGACCCGGTCTCATCCGGTACCCCCGCCACGCGCAAGGTTCCGCCGGGCGGATCGGTTGTTGGCCTGATCCTCCAGACGGATGCATCTCGTGGAGTGTTCAAGGCCCCCGCCGGTCTCGGCGCGAGCCTTAACAACGTGATCTCCATGGAGCGCCAGTTCTCCTCGTCGGATCTCGACGCGCTGAACACCGCGCTCACTCCGGTGAACGTGATCCGTCAGGTTCCCGGCGCTGGCTTCTGCGTCATGGGTGCCCGCAACGTCGGTGCCGACCGTCGCATGAAGTACGTCTCGACCCGGCGCACGATGCTTCAGGCAAAGAAGCGTCTGGCTGATCTCACGGCCTTCGCAGTCTTCGAGCCCAACGATGACCGTCTGTGGGAGCAGGTCCGCAATATCTGCGGCACCTATCTCCGTGAGTTGTGGCAGCAGGGTGGTTTGAAGGGAGCGACGCAGGACGAGGCCTACTTCGTCAAGTGCGACGCAGCCAACAACACCGTCACGTCGCTCGCTGACGGTGAGTTGAATATCGAGGTCGGCGTTGCTCTTCAGACTCCCGCAGAGTTTGTCATCATCCGCATCGGTCAGTTCGACGGTGCTACCTCTATCAACGTCCAGTAATCAAGCAAGGAGATAGCAACCGTGGCCACGCCTAATTACGTCAATCTTCGGTCAAGTCTGGAGACTGACCCCGTACGGAATTTCCGGTTCCTCGCCAAGTTCACCAACATCTCTGACCCGGGCAGCAACGCCGCAGCGGTCAAGTTGGATACCAGCATTGGTTTCACTCAGATCAGTGGTTTGACTGTTACAACGGAGTCTATCCCTTACCGCGAGGGAGGCTATAACACTAATGTACATCAGATTCCGGGTCAGACAAGTTTCTCACCTTTGACTTTCACTCGCGGTGTCGTTCTTGGTACTAACCAGAACTGGCTATGGATGAAGCGTCTGTTCGACATCTCCGCCGGTACCAACACGTCCAAGGGTCAGTTCCGGACCACCATCGACATCTCGGTGTTGAAGCACCCGGGTCACAACGACACCAACAACGTGGCGCTGCGGTTCAAGGTTTACAACGCATGGATCACCTCGGTGGCCTACTCAGACCTGAACGCTGGCGACAACGCCCTCATGGTGGAGCAGATGTCTGTTGTCCACGAGGGATTCGAGATGACGTGGGCTGATAACTACGCAACCGGTAACGCCTCCACTACTTTCCCCTCTTAATTTCATAACACCCGTCAAGATCTTCAAAAGGACTAACAACAGTGAATAACACCGTGAACGCAGTGGACAGCCCGGACCTTATCAACGAGATGGTTGCTAAGGCCCTTGCTGAGGACGACACCGAAATCCCCAGCATCGTCGCTACTGAACTCCCCGACACCTTCGTCACACTGTCCGGCGGTTTCGTCAACGACAAGGGCGAGGTTGTTAGGGAGTGCGAGGTCCGGGAACTCAACGGTGAGGACGAGGAGTACATCTCCAAGACTCAGGGAACCGGAAAGTTCCTGTCGGCAATTCTTCAGCGCGGAGTAGTCCGCCTCGGAGATAACAAGCCGAACGGTCAGATGCTGGACATGCTCCTGTCTGGAGACCGAGACGACCTCTTGCTCGGAATCCGTCGCGCAACCTTCGGCCCCACGGTGGACGTCTCGGTCACCTGCCCTTCCTGCAACGAGTCTCAGGACCTGACCATCGACCTCGTTGAGGACGTTCCGGTTCGTGTGATGGAGAACCCGGGCGATAGGAACTTCGAGGTCAACTGCAAGATCGGCCCGGTCGAGGTCACTCTTCCTACCGGCGCTACCCAGCGGAAGATCCTCGATGCCGTTGATAAGACCAACTCGGAACTCAACACGGCGTTGCTTGAGTCGTGCGTGACGGAGATCAATGGGCTTCCCGTTATGGGCGCAGGACAGGTTCGGAAGTTGAGCATCCGAGACCGAGAGAAAATCGTAGAAGAGATTGCCAAGCGGGTTACTGGACCCCGCCTCGGCGAGATCACCAAGAAGTGTCAGCACTGCGAAGAGGAGATGAGCCTGCCGTTCGCGATGGCAGCCTTGTTTCGCCTCTGATTTAACCGAATACGCGAACCTACTCGATTCCTACGAAGCAATCTCTGTCGCATACCCCGGATGGACCCTGAGCGATATCAGGGCCCTCTCCCCTAGGGAGAGGTACGAGTGGCTGCAAAGAGCCGTTGCTAGACGTAGTCGTAGAGGAAGGTCCGCATGAGCACTCACATTGATGATCTGAAGCAGATCAAACAACTGCTTCACGACATCAACGACCTGCTCAACAACAGCGGAACCGCTGCTAAGACGTGGTCTTCCAACATCAAGAACGCCACCGGATCTGGCGGTACCGGTCAGGCTAACGGTCAGCCTGTGGGCACTGGGGCAATCAGCACGCCCATCGCACCAAGCCCCTTCAACAACCCGGGTGGTACGGGCGGTGGTCCGCCTCCTCCGAACGGGTCTCCTGTCGGCGGTCTTCCTCCGCCCATGGGCTTGCCCCCGTCTCCCGTGCAGGGTGGTGGTGGTGGAGGCCTCGGCCTCGGCAGCATCACCCCCGCATCCGCCGCGCTTCGTGGTATCACGGCTGTCGGCGGTGGCATTCTCGGCATGATGCCGGACACCGCCAACGGCGTTGACATGCAGCAGGCGCTCTTCCAAGCGTCTATGGCCACTGGTCGCCACATGGGTGCCGGTGACTTCGACAGGTTGTCGAGGATGACCCAGTCGAACTTCGGCAACATGCAGACGTCTATTGGTTCCGCTCAGCGTTCCGCCGCTATCGTCTCGCAGTTCGGGTTCAATCCCTACGGCGCTGCCGGTCAGAAGATGCTCGGTCAGGTCGGCGCGATCTCGCTGACGACCGGCATGTCCAACGAGCAGGTCTCCGGAACGCTCGCGACCCAGAGCACGAACTCCGTGATGACCAACCGCATGCGGATGATCGGTTTCGAGACGTTTGACTCTGCTGGCAACCCAAAGGACGTTGCGTCCATTGCTAAGCACATTGTCAAGGTCGTATACGGAAACAGTCCCAAACCAGAGCAGATCCAAATGGGTCTTCGGCCCGGCGGCGCTCTTGACCTGATGCTCCAGTCCTACATCCCCGATCCCGGGATGCAGCAGTTGGTCAAGGACAACATGTTCAAGCAAGCCTTGAACAACGGCCAGTACACGGCTAACGATGCTACGACTGCCGGGAAACTCGGGCTTACCAACGACCGCCTCAACCCGCGAGGCGCTGGTATGAATTACGCCAGCAGTGAGAGTCGTAAGAGCAATGCCTTCCGTAACTCTTCTGTCAATGGATTCAGCGCCGGTCTTGACGCGGCATCGAGCCTGAACGATGCGTTCACAGAACTTGCTACGAACGTCGGCATCATCAGCGATTTGCTTCAGGGCTTGGCAACGGTCAGCGGGTTCGGCTCTGGCTTCTTGGGCACTGGTCCCGGTCAGGCTATTGCCGGGATGCTCAGCATGGTTCCCGGCGGGAGCGCGATCACCAGCCTGCTCAAGATGGTTGGTCACGCTGGCGGCGGCACGATTCGGGGTCCCGGTGGTCCTAAGGGCGACAAGATTCCCGCGCTACTCAGCGACGGAGAGTTCGTCGTGCAGGCGGACGCTGTGCAGAAGTACGGCGTGGATCTCTTCAAGAGCCTGAACGCAAAGCGGTTCGCTGACGGAGGTCTAACGATCTCTGGTCACCCCGCCTTGCAAGACGGCGATCCGCACCTCAAAACGTTCAGCGTTGCCGGTGGTCGCAGCATCACGGTTGCCGACTGGGCTGGTCCGATCTTCCAAGACTTCCTTAAGCAATGGCAGGAAGACCCACTCCTTGGTAACAACGGCGCTGGTCCGCTCACCTTGACCAAGGGACCTCTCGACTCGTGGGAGTACCGTCCGGGTCGCATGACCAAGGACAAGATTTCAGACCACGCTGGTTACGCTGTCGATATCCGTTACGACGTCTTGCAGGCCCCTGACGAGAGCACTGGCATTGGCAAGCACTACATGTCTTCTGAGCAACAGGCAGAGGCTCACAAGATCTTGGCTGGGTTCAGCGGCAAGTTGGGTTGGGGCGGCGACTACGGCAAGGCCGTGGACGAGATGCACGTCTTCATCGCCCCCGGAATCAATGGACCCAACGACACGGGCAGTGCGTCCAGCGCATCGACATCCAACACCACTGTTGCTAGCGCCAACACCTCGTCAACTCCCATCATCACTGGGATTGCACCGCAGTTCACTGGCGTGAACGTCGGAAGCGGGTTGAGTGGAACAAGCGGCAAAGCCCAAAGCATCCTCAGCGCCATCGGAGTAGACCCGGGCTATGCATCGCTTGGAGTAAATCAAGGAACGTCGTCGCAAAGTGTTGGTGCTGCCAACTCGACTGCCACTCCCGGAGTTGCATCAGGAAACTACGGTTCTGGGACATTGTCCGGAGCCAACTTGGTGAAACTTCTTCACGACACCGGGTTCTCAGGAGGAGACCTGAGAACCGCCTACGGAGTGGTGCTTGGAGAGTCGGGAGGAAATCCAAACATCACCCACAAGAACACCAGCGGAGAATGGGCCGGTTCTACGGATTTTGGCCTGTTCCAAATGAATGATGTGACCAACAAGACCGCAGGCGGTGAAACCGTTGACTACACCCCGGCCAAGATCTTTGATCCCGCGTACAACGCGCACATCGGCTTCTTGACCAAAAGTGACCCCAAATACAACGGTTGGAATGATTGGAACGCCTACTCAGGCACCTCTTCCGAGTACTCAAAAGGACTGGCAGACTACGACGCGCACCCCGACTGGCACCAAGGTTTCTCAAAGGGTGCGTGGCGCATCGACAAGGATCAGATCGCGAACATCCACCAGAACGAGATGATCCTTCCGGCACCTGCCGCCGAGGCAGTGCGAACCGTGATGCGCGAGTCTCGAGCCGGCCAGACTTCGTCGCCTAGCAAGATCGGGAACAACGTTGTTATCAACCTGTCTGTTGCTAAGGCTACGGACGACGATGCTCGGCGAGTGGCCCGCAAGGTCAAGCAGATGCTTGATGAGGACAGCATGCTCGACCGCATCGGAGGCGGGCATCTCTGATGACGGAGCAGCACCCCAAGGACACCGTGTTCAACGGTGCTTTTGCGGAGATCATCAATGATCTGACGCAGATCAAGTCCAACCTTCAAAGCAAGGTGAGTAAGAGCGACGGAGGCGGCCTACCCGCTCCGATGCCGATGTTCCCTCCGCCAATCCTCGCTAGCGGCGGATCAGGAATGACGGCGGGCTCTGTGGCTGCCCGTATCGGCACTGCGGCTGCTGGTGGAATCCTCGGCATGATGCCAGCGGCGGCTGATGCCGTTGATATGCAGCAGGCTCTGTTCCAAGCATCGCTGGCAACCGGGCGTCACATGGGTGCAGGCGACTTTGACCGGCTGTCCCGAATGTCGCAGAACATCCTCGGCGACTACCAGTCCAGTGTCGGCTCGGCACAGCGATCCGCAGCCATCCTGTCGAACATGGGCTTCAACCCATACGGGGCAGCGGGCCAGAACATGCTTGGTCAAGTTGGGGCGATGTCCCTAACAACGGGTCTTGACAATGAGCAGGTTTCCGGAATCCTCGGCTCGCAGAGCACTAACCCAGTGATGACTAACCGACTCCGGATGCTTGGCTTCGAGTCCTTTGACTCGAAGGGCAACCCGAAGGACGTCGCGTCTATCGCAGACCACCTTGTTAAGACCGTGTATGGGGCGAACCCGTCGGCTGATCAGATCCAGATGGGACTTCGTCCGGGCGGGGCGATGGACCTGATGCTCCAGTCGTACATCCCAGACCCCGGAATGCAGATGCTTATCAAGGACGCAATCTTCAAGCGAACCGCTAACAAGGGACGCTACGCAGCGAACGACGCCAAGACCATGAAGTCGCTCGGGTTCGACAACGGCAACCTGAACGTTCGTGCGGCAGGTCTGCGCTACTCCAGCAGCGAGAGCCGCAAAGGAAACGCTTTCCGGAACTCATTGGTGAATGGTTACTCCGCCGGGTTGAATCTCGGGGCTGGGATGAACGACGCATTCACATCGCTGGCCGAGAATGCGGGAATACTCAGCGACGCCCTTCAGGGTCTCGCAACCGTGCTCAGCGCGTACGAAGGGTTCACGTCCACGGGACCGGGAAGCGCGGTCGTAGGATCTGTAGGCGCTTTGCTCAAGGCCAACGGTGGCTACATCGACGCTGTCGATGTCTTCGATGCTATCGGGGCGCAGAAGTACGTCACTGGTGGAGAGATCGTCAGCCTTGCGAGGAAGTACGTCGGCAAGGTTCCCTACATTGATTCATCCACACTTCCCGGTGGACAGCAGTCCGCCAGTCCCCAAAACGGCTGGGATTGCGCGACCTTCACTTGGTGGGTGCTCAAGCAATTTGGCATTAACGCACCGGACTACACGGGAGACTACGAAGCGGACACCAAGCCGAAGCAGATCCCGCACGGACAGGAGCAGCCGGGAGACTTCATCCTGTACCGAAACGGTGCCCACCACATTGCCATCTTTGCTGGGGGCAACACCATTATCCACGCGGCAAACTCGCGCGAGGACACCGTTGAGCAGAACACCGCGTTCACAGGCTGGTACGGGCCTCACTACACGAAGAGCATCCGGTACTGGGATGGTGGGTCTCAGGGCGTGCCTAACACTCCTGTTCCCGGAGACAGCACTGGAGCGGCAACCACAGGAGGAACCACGGGAAGTACGGGGACGACTAGCCAAACTCCGGGAACAAAACCAGCCAACAACAACGCTGGCAGCACCGGCACCTCAACCCTCGGCACATCTTCTCCAGCGTTCCTTGGGGTCAGCGTAAGCGTTGGCCTCAGTGGCATTTCCGCTAAGGCGCAATCGATACTTCAGGTTATTACGAACAGCGCGCCATGGGCCAGCCTTGGCCACGTAAGGAACGACGACAAGCCCCCCGCGCCCTCGCCCGCAGGAGTCAACTCAACGTCTTCGGGAACCACCGCCACCGGAGATGGGAGTGGAACGTACTCCGGTCCATCGGGCAAGGGTCCCAAATGGCTCAAAGACTTCATCAAGGCCCACAACGTCTCTGAGGACGTTGCCAAAATCCTCTGGACAATCGGCATGAGAGAGACCGGGGGAGATCCGAGCGAAGTTTACAACCCCAGTGGTCGTGTGCTTGACCCGAAAGATTCCGGAGCACCCCATTATGACGTTGGGCTTTACCAAGTAAACAATGTTCACCTTGATGGTATTCGTGCAATGTTTGGCGCGTCTGCGGACATGTACACGATGAAAGACCCAGAGAAGAACTGGCAGTTTATGAAGAAGTTGTCTAACAACTTCACCAAGTGGACTGACTGGGGTATCAGCGGAATTACCCCGACAGGATTTACGCACGACTTCTCTGGTTGGGGCGACAGTTGGCAGTCCGGAACCAAGAATTACAACACCACAGTTAACAACGACGCTGAGTGGTTCTCGAAGTACAACCAGTATTCCAAGGGTGCGTGGCGGATTGAGGACGACCAGATCGCCAAGATCCACGAGAATGAGATGGTGCTACCGGCGGAGGTGGCTGAGGAAGTTCGCCATGAATGGGGCCACCACCAAACGGACATGACAGTCCACGTCGCAATCGGCGAAGCAAGCAGCAAGCAGGCAGTGAGGTTCGCGCAGGTGCTCAAGACGGAACTTGAATCTAAGGAGTTGACGGTGGCTTATGGCTAACAATTCTCTACCCCCGATCACTGCCCCCACGTTGACTAAGAAAGATGTCAAGGTCACGATCAAGAACCTCTCCGAGGTTCAGTACGAGGTCACCTACACCTTCCCCAAATCAAGCGCTCTTGATGGCAACTGCTACTTGCAGTTGGTCATCAAGAACCCCGACTACAAATCTTCCGATACGACATCCAAGAAGTACATCGGGCTGGACGCCACTCAGGTGCAGTGGTCTGGCGCTTACACGGTAAAGAAGACGTTCACCCTTGATCAAGTTATCGACATGGCGTCCAAACTGGACTCGATCACGGGCTCTGCGCCTCCCATAGGTAACAGCGGAGGTCGAGCAGGTAGCACTCCGGTTCCTGCCGCCAAGAACGGTGACCCAGCGAGGATGCCACCCGGTGGTCTAGTTGGCACCGTGTACCAGCACTACCGAACCAACAAGGCGGTCTACACCATTCTTAGCAAGGGCGATCTGACGCAAGAGAGCATCGTAAACGTTATGGAGAAGTACGAGGACGACGAGTACTACGTGGAAGATGCCACGGCTACCGGTGGTGGGGGCAACCTCCAGAATCCTCCGGGGGCAGGAAGCACCACCAGCGTCACCAAAACTTTCATCGATACCAAGGCAGGTATCGAGACCAATCTTCGTCTTAACAAGATTGCTTTTGGAAGCCCACGAACTCGAACAGTCACACAGTACGACGGTCGTGAACTCCGTACTATCCAGCAGACCATCGGTGCGACTTGGCGCAATGGCATGCTTCACACGTTCGAGGGCAACCCGGCGTACCCGACCTTCTCGCACATGTACGGGTTCAGGTTCCACTACAACCCGTCGTCGTGGACCATGAACACTCAGATGACCGAGTCCATCGACCCACAGAACGTCATGGGGTCAAGGCCGCTGAATTTGCCGCTGATGGGCGGGTGGGCTGGTGTCGGTCTAACGGTGTTCGTAAACCGGATCATCGAACTGACCATGACACGAGACCAGTTGATCGAAGTCACCAATTGGCAATCAGACAAGACGCTAGCCGGTGAGAAGGGCGTTCCGGATTCAGACCCTACGTACGTGAGTGGTTCGGTCTTTGGAGGTCGAGGAAAACAGCCTCCAAAGTTCGTACCTTCCGCCGAGAACGCAACCATCGCGCAGAAAGTAGACGCTCTTCAGGCCTACGGAACGCTGGCAGACATCGAGTACCTATACAAATCAGTCAACGGAGATGGTCAGCCCTCATACCACCGCAAGTACCTCGGAGGTGCTTCGGAAGATCCTCTGGCAATGGACGGTCGCGATAAGAGCACTCGCACTGCTGACTACGGTTTCTTGAACGCCATCCCAGTACGTGTTTGGTTGGGCCCCAACATCACGTTCGTTGGTCGAATCACCAGCGTTGAGATTCAGCACTTGCTCTTCACTGAAAACATGGTGCCGAAGTACTCGCAGGTCAACCTTTCCATCCAGCGCCCCCTTACATGGGGAAGCGGTGTGGAGGACTCGAACAAGTTCTTCAGCGATGCCGGAACAGGGAACGGAGACCTTAAGTCGGGAATTCTTGTTCCCGGTACACCCGCCGGATCAAACACCGGAACAGGTACTGGAACAGGCACAGGCACAGGCACTGGAACAGGGACGACGCCGTGATCTTTCTAAACAGTCGATACGCAAACTCTGTTGTCACGCCCGTTGCAGATCTATACGGCCAAGTCCGAAGGACGGTAGTGCGGAGACCTCCACTACAAATGGGAGAGTTTCGATGGATCGAGTACCAGTGGACTGAGGGCGACCGAATGGACATGGTCGCTGCCGATCTTCTGGGAGACCCGGGACTCTGGTGGTGGATCATGGACGCCAACCCGACCATTCTGGACGCATTCAACATTGAGCCGGGAACGATCCTGAAGGTGCCTAGGAATGGCTAACGCGGATCGCAAGTCTCTAACTCAGTACTCCGTCGAGTTTCCCCTCAGCGGGTCTACCGGCGTGCTCATGCCTATGGTCGAGATTCGGCAGTCGCAGGGGAGCCACGACGTTGCGGTGGTCTCCTACGGCGGCAAGTTAGACAACATGCACAAGAGTTTCACCACCGGAGCGCCCGTGAAGATTCGGTGGAGCAACCGGTGGGGAAGTAACCAGTTCGTTGGGTACGTCCACCACGTCCGGGCGCACTTCGGGTCGGACAACTACACCAGTGACGTGGTGTGCGTGGGAGCGTCATTCCCACTCATCTCCGTTAAGCAACGTTCCTTTACCAACGTCACGGCGGATCTCGTAGTTCGTAAGATTGCTATGGAACACGGACTCCGCGCAGTGACCGAACCTCATCCGCGAATCTACGAGACGGTTTTACAACCGACCATCAGCGACTGGGCGTTGCTATGCCGCCTTGCCAAGGAAACCGGGTATGTGCTCCGGGCAAACCAGACTCGAATCGAGTTTCTCTCACGAGCGACATTCGAGGCGCAGAACAAGCCCATGGCTCAGATCCTCACCATGACATCCGGGGTTTCTAACAGCACGTCCACGTTGTCAACGATGTTCGACTTCGACCCGATCATCGGCGACTACCTACCGGAGATTGGCGTGTCCAACACTCGGAAGAGTGTGCGGGCCGTTGACCCCGCCACCGGGCAGACTGTCAGCCTTGAGCGTGGCCTAGGACTCAACGACGTATCCGGGATCTTCACCAAGCCAGTGGACACGGTTACCAACTCAATTCAGGATGCACAGGCCAGTCTTGACGCGACTGTGGAGGCGAGCCGCTTTACCTATCGTGCTCGCGTCTCCTCCGTTGGAAGCCCGGTGACTTCGCCCGATAAAATGGTCTATCTCAAGGGACTTCCCAACCCCTACGAAGGCTACTGGACCGTCCTATCGGTGGTTCATCGGATCACCGACACGTCGCGCTACCTCATGGACTTTCAAGTTGGGTCAGACCTTCTACGGGGTGCTGAGCCGCAGCCAGCGTCAGGCCTGTCCGAAGCCGTCAGAGACAACATCGTTGCTAGAGACGTCGGGCAGTACCAAACTCTCCGGTCTCTCACTGACGACAGCACGTTGAACACAATCCCCCGAGACTACGAGGGATTCATCGGACGCGCCTTTACAGGGGCGGTCTGGCAAAACACGACTCTGGTGGAGGTGTGACATGAACGGCGATCTAGCAATTCCGATGTACCTGAACAACCGTTCAGCATTTGGCACTACTAAGACCTATGAAGACTTGTGGCGTCAACGAGTTCTTTCAGTCCTGTGTACACCCAAGGGTGTGAGAGTCATGCGCCCCTCATTCGGGACCGCTGCACAGGCTTCCTTGTTTGACAATTACACCGATGCTAAGCGCCACATCGCCGGTATCGTTGGTAGTGCATTCTCGAATCACTTGCCGGACGTCATCTTGCACAAGATTGACGTCAATGAGGGTGACGACGGCGCTCTCGTAGTGGACGTTTGGTACCAACTTCCTAATGGGGTTGTGGACACGACCACTATGTCGGCTAGCCCTAGCACCTACGGACTCGGAGCCTAAGCATGCCAGCAATCGACTACACCTCTCGCGACTATGCGTCTCTGCGCGAGGAACTTATCTCCGTTATCAAAGAGCGGATTCCTGACTGGAACTCCGGTGATCCCTCGGACGTCGGGCTGGCCCTTGTGGAAGCGTTCGCGTATTTGGGGGACGTAACCTCCTACTACACCGACCGCGTTGTTAACGAGGCCTACCTCTCAACCGCAACGCAGCGTCAGTCCGTCATCGATATCGCGCGCATGCTCGGATACACCCCGGCAACGTCCATGCCCGCAATCATCGGCTCGTTGACAATCTACAACCCGGGCAGCACCCCCACCACTGTCTACACGGGGACGCAGTTCACCGGCAACGTCGTAGATGGTGGAGTTCAGAAACAGGTTGTCTTTGAGGTTCAGTTGGACAGTGCGGCTATTTCGTGGAGCAGCATCAAGAGTGTCGATGTCCCTTCCAATGGAAGCATTACCGTCAGGGCTGTTCAGGGCTCAACAGCGTTCCAGCAGACTTTGGGCGTCAGTGATGGGTCGTCGGATCAGGAATTTGTGATCCCGACCGGAAGCCTGATCGAGGGCTCGCTGTACGTAGCCAGCGGAACCATCGGCGGCTACGACGGTGCCAACGCAAACGCTGATCCTCTGTACGGCTACGCCCGCTATGGTAACACCGCGTGGGACAACGGCCCCATCATCTACGCCCGCACGACCGGGCTTGCCGCTCTCCTTCCCTCCCAGAACGCCTACAGCCTCATCGTGGACGCGGACTCTGTTCGCCTGCGTTTCGGTGACGGCGTGAACGGTCGCATTCCTCCGAAGGACCACACCATCTACGCCACGTACCGAACCGGTGGTGGGCGATTCGGAAACGTCCCTGCGGGTACTCGGCTAACTGGACCGGCGAACCTCTACGGCATCTCTAACTCGGATGCATTTGGTGGTACCGAGCCCGAAAGCAACGCGAGCATCCGAAAGAACGCCCCGGCCACATTCCGAAGCCGCAACCGCGCGGTAACGAAGCGGGACTTCTCGGATATTGCACTCACCTACCCCGGCGTTGCCAAAGCCCAAGCAAGGGCTAACAACGCAACCTCGGTGACGCTCTACGTTTCTCCGCAGTCGTCCTCCGGCTACGCAGCGCCCGGCTACTACGTCGCTTCGGTTCTCGCTCGATACCGCACCAGCACCATTAACACGTTGGTGCTTTCCTCTATCCCAGCCGGAATCATCACGGCAACAGCGGCTTCCGGAACTTCGTCTACCACTACGCGCACGGTCACCACGACTGCTGCCCACGGGTTTACCGCCGGTCAGACCGTAACTGTCTACTTTGGGGACTCCAACTACGACGGCTCATTCACCATCGCGTCCGTTCCCAGCACGACGACATTCACCTACTCAGCGAGCACCAGTACTTCTTCGGCGGCAACGCTCACGACCAAGTACCTCACTCAGGGCACAATGTCGGTATCGGGATTGGGAGACGGGTACGACAAGTCGAACACCCCCTTCACACTAATAACCTCGGACAGCGCCAACCCAGACCCCAGCACCGGGGTTGGAAGGCCGACAGTTCGTTACTCCGCTGGAATCAGCACTACAACTACCGGCATCACTACGAGCGGGACGCTCGGTACCGGAAGCACTGCAACTCCTGCTACCGGTACCGCCACGTTCCAAACGGGAACGAGCCCCGTGGTAGCCACAACTCCGCTCAACTTTCCTCAGGTCGGTGAGAAGGTGACCATTGGTGGATCGGTGGCGGCGACCGTCACCAGCATCTCCACCAACTCCTTCACCTTCTCCTACACCAGCAGTTCGCTGACTGCTAGCACCAGCAGCACAGTGGCAAGCGCGGCTGATGGAAACTCAGGTACCAACGCAGTTGCTAGCGCTGGCGTTGTTATCAGCGGAGAAGACACCGACTTCGAAGCGCTTCGCGGGAAGGTGGAGGCGTTCCTTGAGGAACGTTCCTCGGCTGGAACCAACGTCACCGTCTCTGGCCCCTTGTACGAAGACGTAATGATCACCGCAACGATCTACGTCGAATCGACTGTTGCTCAGTCCGCCGCGATCAAGGCTGCTAAGGACACCATCCTGTCCATCTTCGATTACGAGAACATCGAGATGGGAGCGGTGGTCCGAAAGCAGTCCATCGCTGGAGAACTGTCCAAACTGGCCGAAATCGGATACGCAACCGTTGATCTGTTGAGCCTGTCCGGAGGAAACGACACGGACATGATCTCCAGCGGAACTGGAGGAGTTCTAAGGCTGTTGTCTGGCCTCCGAAGCGGCACCTCGGCGTTCACTGCCTCACAAGGTTCTGGGTACGCCAAGGACACATACACCGAAGGAAACATGGTCATCAAGATCGGTGGTTCAACCGGAATCGCTGACCTCGGTACCGCTTGACCCTGACGTACAGACAGCGGTGTAAGACCATCTAAGGAGGGCCTAGAGGAAGGACAAGCATGACGTACCCGAATGGCGGGACGTATCCGTCAGCGACGAACACGGCGTCCTACGGCAACGTCACAAGCCTTATCGCAAACCTTCCGGCTCGTGCTACCAGCCAGACCATCGAAGCCGCTCATATGAACCTCGTTCAGGCTGAGGTCATCGAGATCGAGCAGGCGCTGGGCAGCAACACGAGCCTTCTGGCGAACCCCGCAGGTGGTTCTGCGTACTCGGATCTTGCCAGCAAGTTGTCGGGCATGTACAGCGCCATCGGCTCCAGCACCACTGGCCACAACGGGTCCACCTCGAACGTTCACGGCGTTGGTAACGGAGACGTCGTTGGCACTAACAAGGTCCAGACCCTGACGTCAAAGACCCTGACGACACCGGTCATCAACGGTGGAACCATCAACGCTGACTCGATCAGCGTCCTCAACATCGCTGTCGTGGATGTCTCGTCCACCCAGACCCTTACCAACAAGACACTGACAAGCCCGTCGATCACCGGCACCGGCACCATCGCGGCTACCACGGTCACCGCAACCACCATCGCTGCAACGACCAACCTCACTGTCAACGGCAAGACGGTACTAACTACTGGTGGCATCGACGGAAGCACCATTTCCAGCGCGACGCTCACGTCAGTCTCGATCACCAGCGGCTCTATCGACGTGGCCACTCTTCGCAAGAGTGGGCTCGACGCCGCGACGCTTACTGGTACCGAGACGCTTAGCAACAAGACTCTTACCAGTCCCACGATCACAGGAACTGTTGCTGGCAATATCAACTTCTCCGGTTCGGTCACCTTCGCCAGCGCTCCTACTGCTTCGGGCCTTGTCCCTCCCGGAACGGTTGTTATGTACGCGGGCAATGGCACGGTCCCGACCGGTTGGTTGGAGTGCGACGGATCGACCTACGCCTACTCGTCGTACACGGCACTCGGGACGGCTCTTGGCGTTTCTAGCGGCAACTTCACCGTTCCAAACCTGAACAACGCATTTGCTCGTGGCACCACATCAACAACGCCCTACAGCAGCGGGTTCACCACAGGTGGGTCGTCAAGCGTCACGCTTACCAAGGCCAATCTCCCGACGCACGCCCACACCATTTCTCACGATCACACCGTTCAGGTGAGCCGAGATTACAACGTCAATGGCTACACCACGGGAGACACCATTCCGTCAGGAAGCGCCGGTCACACCCACACCGGGTTCTACCGGAGCGACTTTGCGGGTGGCGGTGCAGGCAACTGGGACGCGCTCCGACCGCAGACCACGGGTGGCTATGCCACCGAGGGAAGCAAGGCGGATCACCCCGACATCATCTACGGAACCAGCGCGCACTCTCACGTCGTGAACATCGTGGGACAGAGCGCCGGGTCGTCAGGAAACGGTAGCGCGGACGGCCTAGCCGGAAGTCCGATCACCAACGTTCTTCCCCCCTATGTGTCCCTGCGATTCCTCATCAAGACGTAGCGATGCTGGATCTACCCGGTGTTGTGGACTTCATTGGCATTTTGTTGGCGCTTGTTGGAGCGGCTGCATTCATCGTTGCCTACTTCCGCAGCACCTACACCAAAACAACCATCCGCCAGTTGCAGGATCTATCAGAGGCACTCGACAAGCGCGTAGGCGCTCTTGAAGACGAGCGCGAAGTGTTGATTGCCAAGGTGGACAAGTTGGAGCAGGAGAACGAGGTTCTAAGAGGCCTCGTCAACGGAGAGACCCAGTTCGACGCACTCCTTCGGATCATTGACAGGAATCATCACGAGGTCATGGTCACGCTTGGAGCGAGTCTTAACAAGAAGGTGTAGGACATGGCCAAGTACTCCACAGTCCTGCTGCCGTACAGTTTCTACGGGAACTCGTCCCTCAAGTACTCGCAGTACGGAACCGGTGACATTCCCGATCTTCGGCTCAGGTACCTGACGATCCTTCCAACCGATGCAACCGGCAGCCATCTGGACGGGGATGGCAACGCCGTCTACGGGCGGGCGACGCTGTTCTGGGACACCTACGCAGAATTCAGCAGCGACATCAAGATTCTTCGCAGCACTCACGGCCCGGCAGTAGTTCACAACGACCCGTTCTGCTCCGTCATCGCTGCCACCCGACAGACCTTCAACATCGCTGCCACGACAGTCAGGTACAGCGATGGCTATACCGTCATCAACACCGATGTCCCGCACTTGCTTAATGTTGGAGACACGGTAGTTATCTCGGGCACTAGCAACGGAAACGCAGACGGAACGTGGAAGATTTCCACGGTCCTCAACCCTGCTCAGTTCGCCTTCAGCCACACGACCAAGTCCTCCTCAACATCGACCGGAGGAACAGTCACAATCAGCGTTGGAAGAAGCACGCTTCCCTCTCTCGCGCCGGGAGAGAAGTCTTTCACCGATTTAAGCGTGGTTCCCGGAAACGAGTACCACTACTCGTTGTTCATCGAAGACCCCACTCCCAGCATCTCTGAGTGGCACTACGCCGGTAGCGCCACGATTCGCGTGCCCAAGGACTTCTCGTCGTTCCAGCGGCTGGTGTCGATTCTTCCCCCGTACCTGACCAACAAGCGATTCGATCTTGGCGGTATCCCGACAGTGGATACCCTCGTAGATACCGACTTGGACCTCACGGTAGGCGACCCCTCGCTAACTAAGGTCCTCGCGGGCATGGGTTGGGTCTGGGACGACATCCGCTCAGATCTTGAAGGAGTCTCTCGGCTCTGGGAGCCCCGACTCATTCCGGATGCTGCGCTAACAGCGGCTCTCGACACAGTTGGTATCGCTAGCAACTCCTCGCTTAGCAAGCGCTCGCTGCGGATGGCGCTTGCTAACGCTGACCAGATCAACGAGTTCAGAGGAGCACCGCGAGGTCTCATCACTTTTTCTGAGTGCGTCACTGGGTTCAACACTGGTGTCACCATTGGATACAACCGGATGCCCACGGTTGACGACGCCGAGTTCTACGGCGGTATCGGTCACTGGGTCGCGAGCCCTGCTTCCGTTGATAACTCCACCGCCACAAGCAGGTCTTTGACGAGCATCACTCCCTCCGGATCGTTTACCGGTGGAGACAGCGTCAGCGCCGTCGCGTACGTCGCACCCGAAACACCAGCCAACGGAGACCTAGCAACGTCAGGTGCGAAGGCACTCTCGATGACCCCGGGGTCCGCTAGCAACCCCTGCGTGCATCTTGGCTACGGCGTCGCCGTTTCGAGAGTAAGTCCAAGCGCCTACGTCAGCAACAGGGTATACACGCTGACAACGGCAGTGCCTCATGGGCTGGAGCGCGGTGACATCGTGACGATGACTTCGGGCTTCCCGTACGACAATACGAGCACTAACCCCTCGATGGTCGTCACTGCCATCCCCGGACCAACCGCCGTGACTGTGACTCTTGAGTCAGACATCACGCCTAGCGCCTACAGCACGTTCTTCGGAACTGGCTCGCCCTACAACCTCCTTGCGGCGATCCCCGGGCGAAGGAACCCATTCGCCGTTGGTAACGGCGTGCCCGTGTCTGAGTACAGTAAGTACACGTTTTCGTACGAGGGCACGATGTCCGCCACCCCATCTAGTGGTCAGGTCTCTCCGACCACCGAGATCGCGTTCTTCGACGCCAGCGGTACCTACATCAGCAAGTACACGCTGGGTAACTCCACTGCGGCGCAGTATGAGGCTGCCGCAGTGGCTTATGAAGACGCCACAACGATTTACAACTCTGCGGCTACTACGACGTACACGGCCCTCACTTGGACCAAGAACTACGCAACGTTCACCACTCCAGCGCGAACCAAGTACCTGTCTGTGCGGTCACTACCAGTTGCAAGCGACACCACCCTGACGCATTACTTCCGCCGGTTCATGGTCACCGCTGGAGAGACCGCGTACAACTACCAGTCTCCAAACCTCGTCAGCATCGACCTCTTCTCGCCACCATCGTCCGCTACGTGGGGACCCCCGCGAATTAACCTGATGACCACTCCCTCGTTCGAGGCTGAGCGCGTAGCCACCGCGTCATCCGGCACGTCTTCTGGAACGACTCGCACGATCACGACCTCCAGCGCACACGGGTTCCTTTCCGGGCAGAACGTCACGGTTGCTTTCGGAGATGCCAACTACGACGGAACGTTCGCAGTGGTCAGCGTTCCAACCAGCACGACGCTCACCTACACTGCCGGAACGTCGTCGTCTAGCAACGCAACCCTGACTACCAGCACTGTCACTGGCAGGTCTCTCACAGCGACATCCCCGAACACGGCGGCGGTCAGTTCCTCGTCCTTCCGCCTTGGCACCAAGGCTTACGCCCTGACGGTCGGCAGCACCTCGTTCAACATCTCGTCTATTGCCTTCTCGACGCCAACCGTCACTGTGACGACCAGCGCTGCCCACGGGCTCATTGCTGGTCAGACGGTGGTGATTGCTAGCGCAACAACCAGCGGTAACAACGGGACCTTCACCGTTGCGACAGTTCCATCAAGCACCACATTCACGGTAACGAATTCGAGTGGGGCGACGCAGGCGAGCGCTGCTGGAACTGTGGGCGTTGCTTTGAACAACAAGATCGGTACGGCGTTTGTACAGGTTCCAAGTACAGGCACCTACACTGCCAGCGCCTACTTTCTCGCTAGCAATTCCAGCGCCTACAACACCTCAGTAAGACTGCTTCTGGACGGTTATGCCAACGGCTACTCGAACTACGAGTTCACGCCCAGCACCACGAACGCCTCCGTTTCCAATCCTCCCGCCAGTCCGGTTGCGTACTGCGATGGCCCTAGCAACACCGGCACTACGACCTCTGCATCATGGCTAACTTCTAAAACCGAATGGTACGACCAGCAGCCCGCTGTTGCGGTGACGCTTGCAAACAACGCCGACATCCTTAACAACGTTCGCGGCTACCGCTCAGGCGTCTATTTTCCAAGAACTGCCGACAGTGGAAACCTTGGTCGGGTCTCCGTATCCGCCGGGTCTACTTATCGGGCTGGTGCTTGGGTTCGCCTCCCATCTGTAGCGGCAGCAGTTGGCGCTTCGGTCAGGTGGTACGACTCAGCAGGTGATTTCCTTGAGGAAACTTTGGATGATGCCCTAACAATCGTGTTTCCCAGTACCAATAGCCGTGACTACTCATGGGTCTCAACCACGGCTGCGGCTAGCGGTAGGACCAACTCCAAGACAACGACCATCACGGCAGGCACATCCAGCACCACGACCCGAACCATCACTACATCTGGAAACCACGGTCTGCTCGTTGGAGAGACTGTGACAGTGGCAGTCGGCGACTCCAACTACGACGGTTCCTACGCGGTGGTCAGCGTTACCTCTCCGACCACGTTCACCTACACCGCCGGAACGTCAACGAGTTCGGCAGCGCTGCGCTCTACCAACCCAACGGTCTCGGTGACCCGTGCGGTCGCTGCTGCGGTCCTGACCATCTATGCCAACAACATGACCGAGGACATGTGCGGTAAGACCGTGTACGTGACGTGCCCGACGTTTACGCTCGCGTCCGCACCCGAGGTGACCGCATTTGAATCCGCATCTATCGGCTCGGACTCGATTTGGCAGCGAACTTCGGTTACCTTCAACATGCCTCTTGCTACTGACCTCGTTCCTAGGATCACCGCTCGGACGATGGGTACGCAGCCTGTCTATGGGTCGGCGTACTACACCGACTCTTGGTTGGTGGAGAGCGGTGACGTTCTCATGTCGTACTTCGATGGAAACTCCTACTCGGGTTCCAATTTCAACATCGCGCCCTACTTCGCCGGATGGACCGGGACGACGAACCTTTCCACCACGATGACCGGGCGAACCCTTCCGACGTCGGCGGTATCGGACAACACGAGCGCCCATATCAACACAGCGATCAACTACCTGAGGTCCGAGATCCCTAACAACGTTGCTATCGGAATCCCATACCGGATCACGTTCAACGGCCTGATCGACAACTCGACCCCGGTTTCGTCAATTGACCCGACATTCACCCAGACCTACGTGTCCACCGTCTACTAGGTTCGTTGCCATGGAGAGCGTGCTCATCGCCGGGCTGGCAGCAGCATTCGTCCTGTCGGTGTTGGACTACTGGGTTCAAAACCCGTTGGTCAGAGCAGTCGCTGGCAGCGTCACTGCGTTGATAAGCGTCCTGATCGTCACCGGGTGGAACGTCATCGCCATCCCCGAGACTCTGGCCGCAGCCTTCTTGGGAGCGTTCGCGATGAGCCTGACCAACCGCGACACGCCGACAGAGTTGCGCCGAGGCGGGACGCGCCTGTAAGAATGACACCCCCAGACCTATTGGAGGTGGACAATGCAGAACATCGCGATTCTTGGGCACGGGCGAATGGCCCGTTCCGCTGCGATCAGCAACATCGAGAAATTCACTGGAGACATCGAGGGTGGGTTCCGTTTCGTCATCCCGATTTCAGAGAAGCAGTCCAAGGTCGCCCTCTGGGTGGCCGAGTGGGCGCAGGCCCACAACCACCCGTTCAACGTGTTCCTCGACACTGAGGAGTTGGACGAGCGTCAGGACTCCGTCGTTCAGTCGGCAGTTCGGGAAGAGGTCGTTGACGACGCTTACATGGCGACCATCAACTCCCTTGACTCCTCATCGGTCCTCCTAATCGCGTGGGACGACGAGGACAACTCCAGCGAGGTGCTCGCAGAGCGTGCGCTTATACGCAACGCGAAGGTGTACGACCTGCTGGACATGTCGGAGTTGATGAGCGACGAGGAAGACGACGAGGACGAGATGCCTTCAGGCGACGAGTTCCCCACCGTCTACGTCGAAGCCGATCCGGTGGAGAACGTCTTCTACGAGACCGAGCGGCTTCAGAAGGCCATCAACCGCGTGATCGAAGCAGCAAGCGCCGAGATCGCCGGGATCGTCCGTCAGCACATGACGGAGTTCGGGGAGTCCCTCATCGCGGGTGTGATCGGGGAGACCGTTCAGCAGTGAACGATGAACTCATCGGGCTGGCACTACGTGACCAGTCGCTGTCTCACCGTGCCCTCGGAGTCCTCCTTCGGGTGGTCTCCGAGGGTCGGGTGATGAACGCCGAGGAGTTGTCCTCAATCGGCAAAGAGGGACGTGACGCCATGCGTGCCGCGCTCCGAGAGTTGATCGATGCTGGCTACATCCTGTCACGGCGTGACCGCGTTCCGAACACGGACGAACGCTGGCGGACAATTCGGGTTTCCAGCGAGGCGCGCGGGTTTTCAGCGCTTTCCGGCGGGTTTCCAGCCGACGGGTTTCCAGCACCTAGAAGCGGGTTTCCAGCACCTAGAAGCGGGTTTTCAGGCGTCAATAGTCATATAGCCAATAGTGACCAAGGACTGTTGAAGAGTAGATCTACTCCTAACGGAGTAGATCTCCTCTTGTGCGCGCCGAGCGCGCACGAAGTGGAAAAGGGGAGTGAGGTGGAGAGTTTCAAGGACCTCTTCGGGAGCGCAGAGATCCCAGATGGCCCGGACGTCAGCGGCCTCTCGAAACTTGAGGCGATACGGCTCAAGAGGGCTGCTAAGCAACCCGACAAGTGGACTGCTGGCGATATGGCGAGCGAGTTCGGAGACCGGGTGCGCGAAGCCGTACCGGACCCCAATGCCCACAGTGGGCAACTGGGGGCCGTACACCTGCGGAAGATCCTCGGGAGCAAGATGCGCGCGAATGAGATCACCCCAGCCGAAGGCCCGATCCTCATCGACCTGTTCTTCAAAGATCCCCGCAACCTTCACCGGGTCGGGTTCGGCGCTCCTCTCTGGAAGAGGTTCCTCGCGTTCATTCCGACCGTGAAGGAGACCTCACGCATCAGGTCGGGTGTAACGCCCGATATGTCCGCAATCACTGTCGATGACGCCGAGACCATGGCGCAGGAGGCCCTCAGGAGGCTCTCAGGATGACGTACAGACGAGAAGACCTCCAACCCAGCCTCAGGTCCCAGATTGTCGCTTCAAACGTCCCACGGCGGTTCTGGGGCCTCGAAATGGCCGACTTGGACCCCGCTGGCTATGCGGCCCCAGCGACACTGCCCGCCATTGAGCAGTGGCTGATTTCTCTCCGCGAGGGCAAGATTCTCCGCGCTGAGGGTCTTGCTACCTGCGGCAAGGGGCTTCTGCTGGTCGGCAAGCCCGGTACCGGTAAGACGACTCTCTCCTGCGCGATCTTGCAGGATGTGATCCGGACCCTCACCCCAGAGCAGTGGGGTGCCAAGGATCGCCGCCTGACCCGCCCGGCCTACTACCTCTCGTACCCCGAGATCCTCCAGTTGATGAAAGACCGGATGGATAACGACGAGGGAGCGGACAGGACTCTCAGGTCACTTTTCGGTCACACCGCCGAGAACGCCGTTCGATTGCTTGTTGTTGACGACCTTGGCAAGGAGTACCGGCACGCCAATCGGTGGGCTGAAACGATGTTCGACCACCTTCTTCGAGCCCGATTTGATGAAGGATGGCCAACAATCGTCACTACCAACGTCCCTCTTCGTGACTGGGACGACGTCTACGGCGAAGCCATGGGCAGTTTCGCTCACGAAGCCTTCGTACCTTTAGGGATCATGTCTGTAGAGGGTGACCGGCGTCGGACGAAGCAGAGGTGAGTAGTGAACGAGTGGCGGACGGTTCAGTTCTTTCTGACACAGAACGGCGTTTTCGAGGTGGAGACAGACTCCGCTGGCAAGTACCGCTGCTCCTGTGGCAAGGAGATGTGCTCGCACTGCCGCTTCGTCCAGAAGAAGGCTCAGGACAACGGCGGGAACTACCCGGTGCGGGTGTCCACACGGGCAAGCGACCGAGAGATTCAGCGCGCACAGAAGAACCCTCGCAAGTTCCGCGATCTCGTCGTGAAGTACGCCAGAGTCGAGGTTATATAGACATGCAGGGGGGCGATATCGACAACGGCACACCACCCCGGGTTCTCGTCCATCTGGACGTCGTGGTTCAACGACGCCCGGAGGTGACGAAGATCCTTGGGATGATTCCGGTCACTCGTCAGCGGGCGTATTACGACCGGCTCGTTCTCAATCATTTTTGGCTCTTCACGTCTCGAAACGGCGTGAACCTTGAACTGTTCGACACCGACTGTTCGCAGGACGACATGGACAGCGTGATGGAGGACCTTGAGCGCATCGGCCTCAACCCGTTCAGATGGGCGAGCGCCTACGACTCAGTGCAGCAATTGGTGGATGAAATGCCGTACCGCCCGGAGTTGTTGGGAGTCATCGATCTGCCAGAGCGGGCTTTCCGCTACGGCAGCAAGTACTACGACCTTGGGAGGGTTTGATGGCGGCGGATAACGAGACGAGGCTGCTGTCTCGCGCGATTCGAGACCGGGACATCAAGCCAATGCTTGAGCGTGGGGTCCAAGAGGATTGGTTCGCGAGCGACGAGAACAGATCGGTTTGGAAGTTCCTGAAGTCCCACTGGGACAAGTACAACGAGGTCGCGACTGCTGTCACGGTCAAGGACAACTACCCCAACTACCGGCTGCTCAACGTCGAGGACAACATCGACTACCTGATCGACCAACTGGTTGCTTACCGCCGTCGTCAGGAGACGATCCGCGTCATTCAAGACGCCAGTGAGGTCATAGCCACTGGTGGAGACGCTGAGGTTGCCATCCGCATCCTCGGCGTTGGTGTCGGAACTCTCGCGGAAGAGGGCATCGCATCCGGGTCCGACGTTGATCTCATCGAAGACCCGATGTCTCGATTTGAGGACTATCTCGACATCAAGAACCGTCCGGCTGGGTTGCTTGGCTTGCCAACGGGCTTTCCAACGATTGACAAGGCAACTGCTGGCCTACAGCCCGGGCAGTTGGTGACAGTGGTGGCTCCTCCAAAAATGGGCAAGAGCACGCTTTTGATGCAGATCGCCATCGCGATCCATGAGCAAGGGCACCCGCTAATGATGCAGTCGTTCGAGATGTCGAACCACGAGCAGCAGCAGCGGCACGACGCAATGCGTGCGAATGTCTCCCACACTCGGCTCACGCGAGGTCAACTCGCCGTTGATGAGACCGAGCGTTACAAGAAGATGCTCAAGCGCACAGGGAAGATGGAGAACGGCTTCCTGCTCACCGACTCAGTGACCGGGCTGACAGTGGATGCCATCGCTGCCAAGGTCAACTCGGTGAACCCAGCGGTGCTCTTCCTTGATGGTGTTTATTTGATGATTGATAGCCAAACCGGTGAACAAAACACACCAATTGCATTAACCAATATCACTCGGTCTCTCAAACGTCTCGCGCAGAGAGCAAACATTCCGATTGTCATTAGCACTCAAGTACTTCTCTGGAAAATGAAGAAGGGTGCTGTCAGCGCCGATTCTATTGGCTATTCAAGTTCGTTCCTACAGGATTCTGACGTGATCTTTGGTCTTCAAAGCACTGACCTTGAAGACGACCCCCGAAGGATTCTAAAAGTTGTTGCGAGCCGTAATTGCGGCTACGCGGAGACCGATCTCATCTGGGATTGGGAAGCAGGCGTCTTTGAGGAGGAGCCGTGATGGGTAGTGAGTACGAGGCGTTCATTGCTTGGCTGAACGAGGGGCTAGAGCGCAAATGGGTGTCAACTCCCGTGTGCGCGATGCACAACGGCCTGCCGATGACACCGGACGAAGAGAACGAAGTAGACACTGGGTGGGACCCGTGCCTAATTGCTATGAGGCTGTGGTTCACATGACCCCGGAGGAGGGCGAGGCGCTGCTGCGCCAACTGGGGGTTGAGGTTGAGAGCGCTCGCGGCGACGAACTGTCCGCGAGGTGCCCCGGGCACCTTGACCGAACCGGAAGAGAAGACGGCAACCCGTCGTGGTCGTTCAACGCGGAGAGCGGCATGCATCACTGCTTCTCTTGCGGATTCAAAGGTGGGCTGCTCTACCTTGTCGCTTTTCAGCGTGACCTCTTCACAGACTCAGGAGCACCTGACTGGTCAGCGGCCAAGGGTTGGCTGTCTTCCTCTCACGAGGTTGACCTCGCGGCGATGGTGGATCGACTCAACTCCGCTACCAAGCACGCGATGCCGTTCAAGCCGGTGGAGATGTCGGAGGCCCGACTGTCACTGTTCGACCCACCACCCTTGACAGCCCTTGACGACCGCAACCTTGACGAGGAGGCCTGCGCTCATCACGGGGTCCTCTGGGACCGTTCCAAGGAGGCGTGGATCACGCCGATACGCGATGCGGTATCAGGGGCTCTGATGGGCTGGCAGGAGAAGGGCCACCGCACCCGGCACTTCCGCAACCGTCCCGCTGGAATTGCGAAGAGCCGCACGATGTTTGGTCTTGATGTGTGGACGGGAGGAACGATGATCGTTGTCGAATCACCGCTGGACGTTGTGCGTCTGACCACAGCCGGTGTAGCCGGGGGAGTGGCGACGTTCGGCGCATCGATCAGTCGCGAGCAGATCGCCCTGATGCTGTCAGCGGACGATCTTGTTATCGCATTTGATAACGACCTCGCTGGGAGAAAAGCGAGCGAGTTCCTCTTGGCCCAGTCTCGAAAGATTGGGTTTGAGTGCCGCTTTCTCAACTACAGCGGGATCAAAGCCAAGGACGTCGGGGACATGGACGACATGCACATCAGCCGTGGCGTGCGCGAGGCCCGCCACTGCGTACTCGGAAAGATGGCGCTGGCATGAAGAAGGAGAAGATGAAGCGCGAGGACTACGTCTTCGGACCGCTGCACGTTATCGTGCGCGGCTATCGCGGGGGTGGCCAGTTCGGGTTCCTGCTTTGGGGAGACAGAAGGCGCAAGACCTTGGACATCTGGGTGCGACAGACGCTCATCACCTTCAGGAGGAGCCAGCCGTGAATCAGGCCCGTTATCTGTGGCAGAACCGTACCAAAAACGGTACGGTTCCGCCCGGCACAACCGTGCCGGTTTGTGCAGTTTCCTGTATCAGAATGCAGGCAAAGCGCCTTAACCGGCACCAACATGCCGGTATTCATATGTCGGCATTATCCCGCATAGAACCCATGCGTCATTATTCCCACCAGAGGAGGTGGTGTGGGTGAGTAGTTTTGCAACCCACGATCCAGCCCACGACCCCCTGTGCTATTACCGCGAAGACGAATGGCTCGCCATACAGGACTGCGCCGAATGCACCATGATCGCCCATGTTCGCGCTGATGAGAGGGAGAAACCACTCAACGCTATTCCGCGTGCGATCTGTAACTCTGAACCGTTTCTGTGGCTAATGGTAGGCTCGAACCACGTTGAGGCTCAGTTGAACGTACTGCGACTGTCATGGCCTGCGCTGCTTGCGGCGGGAGGCGGCTGGGGAGCCAACCCTAATCAAGAGGAAAAAAAATGACTCACGACCCGCTGTGCCCAGCGCAGGATTGCGACCATAGCGAACACTGCTCCTGCTTCATCGACTTTGGTATCTGCCTCTGCCAGTGCAGCACCCTCATCGCCAAGGTCCGCGCCGACGAGCGGGAACGTGTAGTACGTGCGGTGTACAAAGACTGTGCCCACACCAAGTACCTCGGGGTTGAGCCCTGCTGGCACGACGTGATCGTACGCGAGATCCACGGGGACAGCCCGTGACTTTTACTGGAACGTTGCTGCCGTACCAACCAGAGGCAGTTGACGCCATGTGCGAACGAGGATCGATGCTGGTGGCCTACGACCTTGGGCTCGGTAAGACGGTGCTCACCATTGCCGCCATTGAGCGATTGATGGACGAAGGTGCGATCAAGGAGCCCGGCATGGTCATCGCTCTGTCGTCGCTGAAGTATCAGTGGGCCGAGAGCATCGAGCGGTTCAGCGATTCCACCCCCTTGGTCATCGATGGCACTAAGGCCCAGCGCGAGGCGCAGTACCTACGCGCGTACGACTGGGACAACGAGGGGATTGACTACGTGATCCTCAACTATGAGCAAGTTGTTAACGACTGGAAGTTCGTTAGCAAGTTGCCAAGGGGCTTCCTCGTCCTCGATGAGGCAACCGCGATAAAGAGTTTCTCCTCCAAGCGATCCAAGTTCGTGAAGAAATTGGACTCTCCGGTCAAGTTCGCACTCACGGGTACACCGATTGAGAACGGCAAGCCCGAGGAACTCTTCTCAATCATGCAATTCGTTGACGACACGGTGCTCGGCAGGTTCGATCTATTCGACAAGACCTTCATTGTCAGGAACGACTGGGGGTCTCCAGAGCGCTACCGGAACCTTGATGTGCTGCACAAAGTGATGCAGACCGCCAGCGTGCGTAAAAGCCAGAACGATCCCGACGTCAGGCCGCACCTCCCAGAGACACGGCACCTCGCCCCTCTCAGAGTCCGTATGGACGGCGCTGGCGCTCGTCTCTATGAACACATCACCTCTGAACTACTTCAGGACTTGGACGAGGTTCAATCCATGTTCGGTGGCGGCTTCAGCCTGCTCAGTCACTACGGGTTTCAATCGGATCAGGGAGGCCCAGCCGATGAACTTCGCGGCAGGCTTATGTCCAAATTGACCGCGCTGAGGATGCTGTGCGACCACCCCGGGCTGCTGCACAAGAGCGCGAGCGAGTTCGCCACGCTGTCAGGCAACGGTAGCCAGTACATCTTCGGCCTCAGGGAGGATGGGTTTCTGGACGGCGTAGTCAAGACTCCGAAACTGGACGCTTTGGTGTCCTACGTTGGAGACTTCCTCGATTCCGATCCCAACGCCAAGGCCGTGATCTTCTCGGTATTCGTCCCGAACCTCGGCTACATCTCGGAACGGTTGGCCAAATACGGGCCGATCAAATACTCGGGGCAGATGACCGCGAAGCAAAAGGAGGCCAGCAAGGTCCAGTTCCAAACAACGCCTAGCAACAAGTTACTCGTGAGTAGCGATGCTGGCGGCTACGGGGTGGATCTCCCCCAAGCAAACTTGCTAATTAATTACGATTTGCCTTGGTCTTCAGGAACCGCTGTTCAGCGAAATGGCCGCATCCAGAGAGCAAGTAGCGAGTGGGACCACGTCGTGATTCAGGACCTGTTGATCAGAGGCTCGATTGAGGAACGTCAATTCGAGATGCTCCAACAGAAGAACAGCGTGGCCAACGCGGTTATCGATGGTTCCGGCATCAACGACCGGGGCGGGATCGAGATGAACGTCGGATCGCTTCGGACATTCTTGGCAGGCAACGTTGTCTAGACTTCTATTAAGGCGAGGGCACTACACGAGATCGGACTCCCGTGCCCAACGCTCCCAAAACCCCCACCCGTACGGTGCGCGTCAGCGACGAGATCTGGGGCGCTGCCAAGGAGAAGGCGGCTGTAGAGGGTCGCACGCTCACAGACGTAGTGATCGAGGCTTTGAAGAAATACATCTCGGCGAGTTGACTTGCGGTTTGTCTGACACCTCCAGTACGCTCGCGAGTACTAAGGAGGGAAGATGACAGACCAGCAGATTGACAAGATGTTCCGGGAGTACCTGAACATCAAGACTCTCGCGGATGACACCACCGCTCGGGCCAACCAGATCAAGGCCGAACTGAATCAAGCCGTTGAGGCGTTGGGTCAGGTAGATGATCGCGGCCACGTCTGGCTTGAACTGAGCGAGGAGATCGGCGGGTACTACTCGCTCCAGCGTCAGAAGCGCATCAGCAAGTCACTGGACGAGCAGGTCGCAGAGAAGATCCTCGCCGAGAGGCAGTTGACCGACCTCTGCTACAAGACCATTCAGGTCCTAGACGAGGACGCCATCATGGCGATGCTCTACGAGGGTCGGCTAACTGACGAGGACATCGACGTGATGTTCCCTAGCAAGGTGACATGGGCATTCGTGCCTAGCAAGAAGTGACCAGCATGACCGATGCCATTGACGACATGTTCTCCGGGCTTGAGCAGTTCTACCCGGGGAGCAAGCGCAAGCGCCGCGAGGCCATCATCGCTGTCACTACCAATCAGACTCCCGTTGGGTCTTGGGAGGACCTGTCCGTGATCAAGCACATCCACGGTCAGGACCGACCGATGTACACCATCGGGGCGCTCGCAAGAGCGTTGAACAAAAGCGAGAAGTCCGTTCGTCTCTGGACTACTCGCGGCTACATCCCGAACGCTCCGTACCGAATGAAGTCGGTCACTGGGCGGGACGGCGTAGAGCGCAGGGGTCGTCGGCTGTACACAAAGGAAATGATCGAGGCAGCCGTCGATTCATTCGCTCGTCGTGGCCTTCTTGACGCCCCGCGCGTTGAGTGGTCCCGGCACACGGACATCGGAGTTGAACTATCCGAGTCTTGGAACCAAATCCAGCAAGCCATTGCCAATCAAACCATCTAGCCACTTAGGACAAAACACCATGGCCATCAAGAGAAGTTCATCTGCCCCAACCGTTGACGAGTACCTCTCGGACGACGAGAAGCCCGCCAGTCGCGCACCGCGACCCGAGCGTGACCAGTACGAGAACGAGAACGAGAACGAGTTCGCGGACGCATCGTCGTTCGTGCAGGAGGGTTGGGCCGCTGCATCAAAGGCGATGAAGTCCAGCCAGAACCAGCAGTCCACCAAGAAGCACAGCGAGTTTCGGTTCATGCAGTCTGCCCACCTCGTCAAGTTCCTGTCTTCAAACCCGCTGGTATTCGACCAGCACTGGGTGGACGCGGCGAAGGGTCGCCGGTCGTTCATCTGCATTGGCGAGGAGAAGGGCTGCCCGCTCTGCGCTCGTGGCAACGTGCCGAGTTCCAAGTACGGATTCCGGATCGTTGACCTGACCGACCCTGACGACCTGATGGCTCAGGTCTACATCGCTACGCCCACCGCTGCTGCGGCCATCAAGGAGCAGCACGAGGGTCGTAGCGGCCCCATCGACTCCGGTTACTGGGAGTTGAGCAAGACCGGTGAGGGCAAGCAGTCCCGCACCGTCGTCCGCCCGGTGAAGGAGCGCGATATTGCTGAGGACTGGGATCTCGATCCTGAGTCAGTCGTCAGCGAGTTGAAGTCCATCAAGGACCCGGGAATGGACATCCTTCGGTACTCCACCTCCGAGGAACTGCGAGAAGCAGCGAACTACTGCTGATCGCCCACTGACGCGGGGGGGCTGTCGAGCCCTGACCCCCCTCCTTGGCTCCGGCCCCCCCGCTCTTTCTTTGGAGGACCATGAACATCATCACGACTCAAGCGGCGTTGGATGAACTTCTCCACGCCTACATGAAGAAGCCACAGTTTGCTTTCGACGTTGAAACATGGGGAGCGCATCGCGGAGACCCATGGAGGAACGACGTCGTATGGATCGCCCTAGCAACTGATGGGCGCACTGACGTCATACCGATGGGTCACCCCAACGGTGATTTCGTGGAGCACATCAAGCCCTTGACCGGCAGCGGAGAGAAGCGCAAGGAGAAGGGGCTAACCCTCCGCGAGGCCGACTACAGCCGAGACAAGAAGACGTGGACGTCAGTGTTCACCGATCCGCCTGAGCAGTTGACCCCCGCAGAGGTGTTCAGCACGCTCAGGCCGTTGTTCTTTTCGGACAAGACGAAGATCGGGCACAACCTGAAGTTCGACTTGGAGAGCGTGTCCAAGTACTACGGCGAGACTCCGCACCCGTCGTACGCATGCACGTACGTCGCGTCCTTTCTAACTGACAACAGGAACCGTCACGCTCTTGGCCTCGCTGCTTGCTTGAAGCGCGAGTTCGGCTACGAGATGGAGAAGGGCGTTGGCAAGGAAGTAGAGGCCTATGACTTCAACACCGTGGCATCGTACGCATGGCTGGACGTTCACTGGACCTACAAGTTGTGGAAGAGGTTGGAAGTCAACATCCACGCCGCTCAACTCACGCGGGTCTTCCGGCTTGAGATGGACGTCATGGAGGTCCTCTGCGCCATGGAGTTGACGGGTGCGGTCATCGACACGGACGCGCTTCAGGCGCTCAAAGACGTTCTTGAGGTTGATTTGGAGAGCACCAAGGCCAAGATCTACAAGGCCGCAGGGCGCGCTTTCAACATCAACTCCAACGGTGAGAAGCAGGCCCTGCTGTTCTCCTCCAAGAAAGATGGTGGGCTGGGTCTGAAGGCGCGTAAGACGACGCCGGGAGGCCAGCCTTCTGTGGCTGCTGACGCGCTGGAGGCACTGCGCGGCAGGCACGCCGTGGTCGATGGTCTCTTGGAGTATGCGGATCTCAACAAGTTGCTCTCGACCTACGTGATTCCTTACCAAGGCGGGAACGTTACTAGGACGGTCAACGGCAAGTCGAAGGTCGTTGCCAAGGAGGCCTTGCTCACCGACGGCAAGATCCACACCGATTTTGACCAGTGCGGTGCAGAGACCGGAAGGTTCTCATCTCGGCGACCCAACATGCAGAACGTTCCGTCACCCAGCACCGACCGTGGTCGCGCCATCCGAAATCTGTTCGCAGCACCAGAGGGCTACCAACTCGTCGTGGCCGACTACAGCCAGATCGAGCCGCGAGTGATTGCCAGCCTGTCGGGCGACAAGACGATGGTCCGCAACTACCTTGACGGCGACGACATCTACACGACGGTGGGCGACGTCATGGGTGTGGACCGCAAAGCCGGAAAGGTGCTCGTCCTGTCCATGGCCTACGGGGTTGGTCCGGAGAAGATCGCTAGCCAGATTGGTTGCTCTGCCGCTGAGGCCAAGAAGTTGCTTGGAGACTTCAGCGCGAAGTTTCGATCAGTGGCGAAGTACAAGGCGGAGGTTGTCAACGAGTCCCGCCGTCGAAGTCCGGTTCCGTATGTCACGACCATGTTCGGTCGTCGCAGGTACCTTCCGAATCTGCGGAGCGAGGAGGTCGGTTTCCGAGCGCAGGCTGAGAGGCAGGCGTTTAACACGAAGATCCAAGGTTCTGCCGCAGACATCATCAAGGTCGCAATGGTTCGCGCCCACAGGATGATCTCAGACGACAGCAGCCTGATCCTCACCGTCCACGACGAGTTGGTGACGGTTACTCCAACCAGCATCGCGCAAGAAACCGCCGAGATCATCCGAGAGGCTATGGAGGGGATCAATCTGCTAGACGTCCCCCTGCTTGCCGACGTGAAGGTCGTGAACAAGTGGGGAGAGGCCAAATGAAATGGCCGTGGAAGAAGAGACAGGACGAGGACCCGAGCCTCGTTGTCTTTGAGGTTCCCATCGGGACCTTGGCGAGGAAGACCCTCTACGACTCCATGATCGGAGACCCCGAGGAAGTCGCGGAGTTGCTGGAATTCCCGCCTATCAGCGACGAAGTCGCCCAGATGGAGCGGGAGGCAAGCATCGCTCGCTTGGACCGAGTCTCCATCTTCGTGCCCATCGTTTCGGTTCAGAGTCAGGTTATTGCTAGGGCATCGGTCGAGTTCCAGAATGCCTACTCCGAAACCGAATACCCCGAAAGCGTGATGAGTGCAATGCAAGATGCGTATTCAGCGGTCGCCTTCAGCGCTGCTCTCGCGGTCCTTAGCAACCTTCTTGATCTAGACATCATCCACATGGCAGGTGACTAATGAGCAACAGCAACTGGTGGGCCAATAAGTTGGGCAACCCCGGCCCTCGCCCCTCGACACCTCCGGTGTCCAGTCCTCCTCGTCAGCCGTTACAGGTAACGCCCCAGCAGGCGCACGGCATGCCTGTTGAGTACGACGCTGAGCAGGACACTCTCACTACAACGAAGGCACAGAGCGTACGCCAGACGTCGCAGTGCCCCGAGTGCATGAGCGGCAACTACTTCTCAGCCCCCGGGTCCTCATACCAGCGATGCTATGACTGCGGGTATCCAGTCATGCAGTCCGGTTCCGGTCCAACCATGCCATCTAGCAACTCAGGTGGTGCAGTCACTCCCGCTAAGCAGATTCAGGGAGCAGGCTACAACCCAAGCAACATCGTCGGGAGAATCGAATGAACACGGACGTGATGAAGGTTGCCGCTCTTCTTAACAAGAAGATGGGTGACGGGACTGTGGTGCTTGGTAGTGATGTGTTGCTACCGAAGCGCATTACCACCGGGTCGCTGTCGTTGGACGTCGTCCTTGGAGGAGGTTGGCCTGTCGGCCAGTGGACCGAGGTCGTTGGTGAGGCTTCGCATGGAAAGACCGCTATTGCGCTGAAGACCATTGCGGCCAACCAGCAGGCCAATCCAGAGTTCATTACTGTCTGGGTTGCTGCCGAGCCATGGAGCCCTCAGTACGCCGAACTGTGTGGGGTAGACACGTCTCGCGTGTTGGTCGTGGAGACCAACATTATGGAGGACGCCTACGAAGCCGTCATCCAGTTCTGTGAGAGCAAGGCCGTGGACCTCGTCATCCTTGATTCCCTACCGGCCCTTGTCCCAAGCACAGAGGACCAAAAATTGATGGAGGAATCGACAGTTGGTCGTGGAGCCCTTCTCACTAACAAGTTCTTCAGGAAAGTCGGCAAGGCGACCAAGCGTTCTCTTACTGAAGAAGAGCGCGGCGTCACCGGAATTGTCATCAACCAGTTCCGCATGAAGATTGGCGTTATGCACGGAGACCCTCGCACCACCCCCGGTGGTCTTGGCAAGGACTACGCAATGGCAGTTCGCTGTGAGGTCAAGCGAGACGAGTGGATTGAGATCGGCTCGTCTGGCAACAAGCAACGAATCGGGCAGACGATCCGGGTACGCACCATCAAGAACAAGACCGCTCCTCCACAGCAGACCGCCTACTTCGATTTCTACTTCGAGAACGGCGGAGCGGTTCCTCCCGGAGATTACGATTTCGGCAAAGAGATTGTTGCTATCAGCATTCTTAACGGAATTGTTGAACGTCGTGGTGGCTGGTTCTTTTACGGGGACCGTAAGTGGCAAGGTGCAGAGAATCTGCTAAACTCTATTCGAGAAGAACTCGATCTTCGCGAAGATCTGGAGTCCGGCGTCCTTGGCACTCTGAAGCACAAGGTCGCTCTGGTTTCACCCGACAGCAATGAAGAGTGAAGGCCAGCGTGAGTCTGGGCGACATGAAAAGAGACTCGCGAAGGTCCTAGGTGGTTCAAGAACCGCCGCCTCCGGTGCCTTCTGGAGCCGTAAGGGAGATGTCCGTACCACGGACTTGCTCATTGAGCATAAGTGGACGGGCAAGAAGTCATTTTCCCTTTCGGCTCAGGTACTGGAGAAGATTATGACCGAGGCTCTCCTCGATGGTCGTATTCCTGTTCTCGGTATCCATCTCAACGGGCATAACTATGTTGTGCTTGACGAGGAGGACTTCTTAGACCTGCGCCGCCGATTGGTGCAGGAGAACAGTGAGCCAGAAACCTGATTATTCATGGCGTTACGAGGCGAAGTGTCGTGGCATGGACACCGAGATCTTCTTTCCACCTCGTGACAAGTCTTTGTACAAACCGATTGCTGATTCAGCGAAAGCGGTCTGCTGGGGTCGGGATGGTGAGGACGAGTGCGTTGTTAGGCGCGAGTGCTTGCTAGACGCCATTGAGACCGACGAGTTGCACGGTATCCGAGGCGGAATGTCTCATCGTGAGCGGAATGCCTTGGTTCGCCGTTGGCAACGCCTCGATGATGACTCTGATCTTGAGGAGTACGTGTGGAACCTCTAGAAGCAGGACTCGGGATCGACGCCACTGGCATCCCCACCCATGAGTGCCTCAACTGCGGCTACAACGTCTTCCTCATAGCGGTCGCATTTGAGGAATACGACGTCTCGTGGTGGGCGTTGAATGGAGAGTGTTATTCGTGCGGGTCTCCCGTCACAGTCCCGTGTCCTGTTGATCATCCGGACTATGACGGCTAGACTGGCACCCTGAGAGCATGTGGAGGGCACATGGCAAAATCTGCACTCAAGGCCTACCTTGAGGCGAGCAAGCGGGAGACCCGTCTCCTAGGTCCAATCGAGAAGCACATGTTGACGCGGCCACCGGACACGTCCAGACGCACGGACGTCTTCCACCCCAGCGAGATGGTGCGCGACGACTGGTGCCACCGCGCATCGTGGCTCGCGGTCGTGGCGGGGGAGAAGCCTCTCCCTGAGCGCCACAACCTCCGCACCAACAACATCTTCGATGAGGGCCACTACATCCACGCCAAGTGGCAGTCCCGTCTTGAGGAGATGGGCGTCTTGTATGGGCTGTGGAAGGGCGAAGAGAAGACCGACTACTGGGGGTTATCCCTCGGGGGCAAGTATCTAGAGGTACCGCTGCGGGACAACAGCCTCCGCATTCGTGGCCATTGCGATGGATGGGTTGTCGGAATTGGTGACGATTTCATCATCGAGATCAAGAGCGTCGGTTCGGGGACGTTGCGCCACGAGGCTCCGCATCTCCTTGCCAAGACGAACAACGACGCTGACAAAGCGTGGGACCAGATCCGCAATCCGTTCAGGACCCACTTCCTTCAAGGTCAGATGTACCTCCACCTCCTGCACGTTATGGATGCTGACGGTCTGCTTTCCCGACCGGCTCCTAACGAGTGCGTCTTCCTCTACGAGTGGAAGGCAAACCAAGACGCGAAGGAGTTCAGTGTCAAGTATTCGCCGGACTACTTGGAAGACATCCTCCAGACGTGCGCTCGCATCCTCGCGATGACAGACGCTCCGGAGTGCAACGTCAGCCCCGACAAGGGTGGTTGCAAGAAGTGCCTCGCGTTTGAGGAGGAGTCGTGAAGTCGTTTTGGTTTCATTACAACAAGCCTGAGAGCAAGCGCATCGGGCACCCGGTTCTGACGCTTCACTACGAAGGCAAATGCCACTACGTGCGAAGTCTGTCCATTGATGTACCCACGTATACCCGTGAAAGAAGCGCTCAGCCACACATCGTGGTGGCAGGACGTGGAGTCGTATCTATCGACGGGGATCGTGCCCACATTGGAAGTGATCCGCTGTGAACTACTTCATGGGGCAGACCAGCCGAGACGCTGTCGCCAGAACGACGACTCAGGGCATCGCTCTCCCGAACAAGCCGAATGAGGACATCCCGACTCTCCCCCCGGATATCACCGACGTGGGTGATGACGACTTGATGAACCTCTTCGTCGCGTACACGTCGTGGAACGACTACACCGCTGTGCAGGTTGCTTTCGCGCGGGTGGACGAGAGGTCGGCCCAGCGCACTCTCGACATGGCAGAGGCCAAGGCCGTCGCGGTCAACTGGTCGGGAGGGCGAGACGACCGGGTTGCTATCACCAAGGCGAAGGTTGCTTCCGATCCCGTAGTTGAGAAAGCGCGGGAAGAACTTGATGAGAAGCACGCCTACCGGACTTTGGTAGAGGCCATTGCTACGAACGTTGAGCGCGACGCCGCGCTGATCTCCCGAGAACTCACTCGACGCACGTCCGGATCGACACCCATCACTAGGAGGAGCAGCCGATGGAGCCCCTGAACCCCCAGCAGAATTACTCGTTCACAGGGACCAACTACAACGACCCTCCGCACGCATACGAGAAGAAGCGTGCCGAAGAGAAACCGAAGTGGGTGCAGGGAACTTTGTTCGATGTGACTCCTACCGGTGGGATTATCTACCCCGATGACACCAAAGAAATCGCGCACATCGTGGCTAACAAGGCCGCTGACCTAGTCGCAGGCGACAGAAACACCGACTACGGTCACCCACTGGACGACTTCACCAAGCAGGCCACGATGTGGAGCGTCATCTTTGGAGTTCCGGTGACCCCAGAGCAGGTTGCCATGGCCATGGTCTGCGTGAAGATCGCCCGCGAACTCAACCGACCTACCGAAGACAATCCGCTAGACGGGATTGGTTATTGGTTGACCATCCCGATGATCAAGGCAGAACGTGCCAAGCGCACTCGGAAGGAGAACTGAGATGACAGACAAGTTCGATGTTTACGACAACGGTGAGACAGAGGAAGAGGAGTACCGACTGTGCTCTTCTTGCAAGACCCTGAAGGCAGGGGTCCTGTGGCGAGGCAGTGAGTATCTCTGCGATGGCTGTGCGGTCTGAGGTACGAGAGTGGGGGGCTCTCGACAGCCCGGGAATCGTAGCCATCGGAATCGACCAGTCATACACTGGATTCGCCATGACCGTGCTCAGCATCGACGGTCTCCAGCACCGTACCCGCGTGTATCGCGCGCCGGGTAGCGGTATCGACCGTCTGTGCAACATCTGGGTATGGACCATGAACGAGTTCAGCGACCTACAACGTGAAGGCAACGTCGTGTTCGACGTAGCCGCAGAGTCCCCAGTGCGTATGAGCCACAGCGCGCTGATCTCCGGGGAGTTGTGGGGCGTCGTTCGGCTTGCTTGCTTGTGCGAGTTGCTAGACAGCGCAGGACAGTACCCACTGCAAGTCGCCCCGGCCTCGCTCAAGAAATACGTGACGGGCAAGGGCACCGGAATTCAGAAGAACATGATCCTCCTCCACACCTACAAGAAGTGGGGGGTCGAATTCACAGACGACAACGCGGCAGACAGTTACGGGCTAGCCCGTATTGCCGCCGGATTAGGAGACACAGCGTATGAGCAAGAAGTCATCAGAAAACTTCAAGACGACAAGTACCGAGACGGAGGAAACGGGTTCACCGTTGACCCAAGAAATAATTGATCAACTTCGCGCGAACTACACGCCTCCTCGGGTCCCTGAGTGGTACTTGACCACGGGTCAGTTCATGGACCTAGTTACAGAAGTAGTCATGTCACTTCCATGGACTTCTCATTGGGATAAGAACCCGGGACATCCTGAAGACATCGGTGTCTCTGTGAGCATGGCGGTGGACACGGTCTCGGCGACGATTAGCGCAATGAGCCGAAAGCAAATCTTGAAGTACCGTGGCCAGCCCTAATGCAGAACTACTACGAGTCGATTTAGCAGTACACCCGGGGGTGTCACATCTACCGTTGACCTTGGCGAGGGCAAACGGAGCATCACATCTTGCCAAGGATCACCAAGTGGATAAGCCTCACGAGGAGGAAAACTTCCTCCGGGTCAGCGCCAGTAGCAACCCTCAATCGGTTGCCAGCGCAATCGCCCACGCCATCTACGACACCCGAAAGGTAACCCTTCGGGCCGTTGGGGCTGGCGCAGTCAATCAGGCCGTCAAGGCCATGGCCATCGCTCGCGGGTACACCGCTCCTCGCGGATTGGACCTGATCTTCAAACCCGGGTTTGCCACCATTGAGAGCCGTGATGGAAGCATCAGCGCCATTGTTTTTACGGTGACGGTTCTTTAACAAGACCGTACCGTTGTACTCAGTGGTCCCGCAATTTCAACCCTTTTGAGAGGTTCTCGTGTCTGATTGGCGCATGCAGGGAGCAAGCCAGCGTCGTCGCACGGGTTCTCCGTCCTCGCACCTTGGAGGTGTCGTGGCTAAGAGCAACATTCCTGACCCCGCTGAGGCTCTGGCCGGTATGGCCAAGGTCGGAAACCCGCGACAGCCCATGGGCAACGACGGCTACACGTTCAACGACGCTTCGAGCGCGCCGTCGAAGAACACGACGTTCATGCCTAAGCATCAGTCAAAGGACAATAACCCGAATTTGATGCCGGGCCAGCCGGGAACGCACCAGTATGCTTCCTATGACCGAAACGGCGCTCACTACGGTGTAGTCGTGAACTACATCGCCCAGACCTCCCCCGAGGCCGGTGCCACTCAGGCCAACGGACGAATCATCCGTTCGGTTGCAGGCAAGTCGTCCCCCAATTTCTGGGATGGCTCGCAGTCTTCGATGGGCTGATCGACATGGCAGCGGTGCAGAGCCTGTCGTCGGTTCAGTTTGGCGGGCCTAACAACGGTCAACCAAGCACCTACGGCGTTGGCAACGTTCCGGAAGCCCATGCGATGAAGCCGCACGAGCACGCGGACTTCGATACTCCCGGCGTAGTCGGCTTTCAGTCCAAGAACTCTACGACGTACGGTCGTACCACCGCGTGGCGTGTCCCCGGCGGCAAGGCCCCTGCCCCCTATTCCAAGAACACTGCTGGCTCGTATCTCAATTTTGAGTAGAAACGAACTGGCATCTCTAGGTGTGTCAAGAGTAGACACGGCGTGCTTACACCCGGTAGCCTGATTGTGGGGAAAGTCCCTGATCAAGTGAATCTTCCGGAGTGCTGCCCGTGGGGAAGATGGCAAACGTTGTAAGCAAGGCGCATGACGTCAACGACCGCAAGAAGTGCTCGGTCGGACTGTTCATTAGAGACCTCCTCTCTCCTGAGGAGCGCAAGGAGTTCGCGGACATTCTCGCTGATCTAGATCTCTCGGCTCCTTCCATCCGCGTTGCCGTGAAGGACGAGTACGACGTTCTGCTGAGTCCTACGCAGATCACTCGTCATCGCGGAGGAGGCTGTTCATGTCCTTAAAAAAACGAATCGAAGAAGCCAAGTCTCAGCCCAGCCAAGCCATCATCAAGAAGGTGGCTGAGGTCATGGAGCAGAACGGGCTAGAGCACGGAGACCTTGGCAGCGTCAGCAGGATCACGCTGTCCCAGTACCAAGGCATGATGAAAGACGACAACGGAGACCCTCAGGTCATTGACTTGGAGGCCGCTCGCATCGTCATCTCCCCGAGGTGGGAATCCGGCCCTGAGTGGCCCGTGATCCAGCAGCCTGCTCCTGTCACAATCAAGTCGAACCCCTCGAAGCCCAAGAAGTTGGACGGGTGGGAACTGGCGGTAATTCTTCCCGACACCCAGATTGGCTTCTATCACTACGACGATGGAACTACTGACCCGTTCCATGACAACGAGGCCATTGCTTGTGCTTTGGCCGTTGTTAACTACCTCCAGCGCAAGCACGGAATCGATCAGGTCATCTGGCTCGGCGACTACCTCGATCTGCCGGAGCAGTCTCGATGGGCTCAGGAACCTTCCTTTGCAAGGACCACGCAGATGTCCTTGGAATATGGCTATCAGTTGCTAGCCGAGACCCGGGCGCTGGCACCTGATGCCAAGCATGTTCTGGTCGAGGGCAACCACGACAAGAGGATGGGCGACTACAGCAAGCGAAACGCCATGGCCTCTTTCGGTCTCAAGCGAGCAGACACTCCGGAATCTTGGCCCGTGCTCTCGGTTCCTTACCTGTTAAGGCTTGACGAACTAGACATTGAGTACATCGACGCTTGGCCAGCCGGTGAGTATTGGATTAACGACCGCCTCAGAGCGATCCACGGTCACAAGATCACCAGCGGCGGCTCTACGGCGAATCTCACCGTCAAAGACAGCCCGAACATCTCCACGATCTTCGGCCATATTCACAGGATTGAGATGCAGTACCGAACCATCCACGACCGCAGCGGACCCGTCCGCTCTGTCGGCTTCAGCCCCGGCTGCCTTAGCCGTGTGGACGGAGCCGTGCCGTCTTTCCACAGCGCCACGCACCTTGATGGCCGTCCAGCGATCCATTGGGAGAACTGGCAGCAGGGCATGGGCGTGGTCTGGTACCACCCCGATGGCAGGTTCCACATCATCCCGGTTCACATCATGGACGGCTGGACTGTCTTCGACGGCCATGAGTTCACGGGAGTACAACTTTGACCACCATCGAACGGTTTCTCTGGGTCTTCGTGGTCATCTTCTTCCTCTTCGTCGTATCGGTGGTGCTTTCAGGATGAACATCCTCTTTTGGGCTTTGGCAATCGTCGGGGCACTGTGCGTCGGCACGACGGTTGCTCTGCTCGTGTTCCTGATTTTGAGCGAGTTCCTTGAGCGACGTCGAGAGGCGACTCTTAGCAACCCGCGCTTGGTTGCTGCTATGTCCGTCACCTTGGGTGACGAGGACGACTACGTTCAGTGGCTTGAGAAGACGTACTGGCGTAAAGAGACGACGTGAACAACGGACACCGACCGAGCGCGGTCTTGGAACTGCCCAACAACATGTGGTGGTGCCTCAAGTGCCAGAAGCCGTGGCCCTGTCCCGACTCCGAGTCAGACCCTCTTGAGGAGATGTGGTCGGCAGAGACGGAGTACTGCCCCAAGGGCTGTGGAGTACCGGTGCGAATCGGGTTCTGGGACAACAAGGACGAGTGGCAGCGCAATCCGGATTATCCGCGCCATACCCGCGAGATCAACGGTTGGCATACCTGCATCACGGACATCGACTAGCACCACTACAGCAGTACAGGGTGCCTAGAGGCCCCGACAATTGGTAAGTGGCCAACACCCAGAACATGATGTCTCTGGGCGCTGGAGGCATGTACGGCACTGATACCGCTGTTGGTGGTGGCGGTTCCGCCGGTATGGCCCCAGTGCCTCGTTCTGTGCTGGATGCCTCTCGTATGGCCATGGGCCGTACCCCTGAGGCTGAGTACCCCGATGGCTATCTAGGCCCCATACGTAGCCGCAGAGACGACAAGGGCAAGCCCTACGCGGTTTCCGACACCGTCCTTGATTCTCTCAAGAACCGCCAGAACCAGCGCGGTTATGACCGGGGAGTCCACAAAGGCGAGCGCATCGACAAGTCGGATTATTTCTGGAGTCCGATGTTCAGCCCGCAGCGCGGGCTTATCAACCAATCCAAGGGTGTTAAGACCGCACCTCTGATGGAACTTGCACCGGCACCTCATCTGGTCAACGACGGCAAAGCCGATCTTCGTAGCAACAGCCCCATAGCAATCGACCCCAAGCGGTCTGCCCAATTCTCTCACCTTCGTCCCGCTTGGAGTTAACAGCCCATGCCCAGATACACCAAGCGTCAGGCTTCCGATACGACAAAGCGCAAGTCCGGCGTCTCACCTCAACAGGCTTCAGCAGGTACTCGACGTAGAAACGCCTTTGAAACTGGCAAGGGTGCCGACACTGGTCGCTTTGAAACCCCAGACGTTGATATGAGCGTTGCTAGGGCTGCCGAGAATCAGGCTGCCACTCACTTCGAGGATTACCTGTCGGGTAAGACGATGCGGTCTGAGCACGATGGTGATCAGATGTCGTTCCTAGCAACTCCTGAGGGTAAGGATGCGTTTGGCTCTTCTATCGAGCACGAGTCGCGCCGACGTATCGCCGAAACCAGAGGAGCAGCCGAGTCTCTTGGTAGCCCCGGAGCGAAGTGGGAAGACTTCTCGCCGCAGCAACAGCAGCGGGTTCTAGGCGCATTGAAGAAGTACGGAGTGTCTTCCGACTCGGCGCACAAATCGTTCTCTTCACAGGTGGTTCAGGCTGTTGCCAAGGGCAAGGACATGTCGGAGAAGACTGGAACCAACCAGCCTTACGCCGCCCCCTTCTACTTTGATACTGGGTACCACAGGGACGGCAGCCCGAAGCCGCGACAGCAGGTGATGGACACTGCGAGCCGGTTTGGGGTTGGCTTCCATGTTGCCGCCGCAGCGCACGCAATGCTCAGTCCTCAGTTGCCTTTTGAAGAGCGAAACAAGAACCGAACGGTGCATCACAACGACGAAGCCGCTCAGTGGGCGTTGAACTACGCAAAGAGCGACCGAGACATTGATGCCATCACTGAAGACGACTTGGGATCTTTTCATCCCAGCGCTAGAAGCGTTGAAAAGATGAAGGAGACAGTCCATGTCTCACGCCAGTTGATGAACGGATCAGACCTAAGCGAAGTCCGCACTCGTAAGGGCAAGGACCCGTTCGGCCCCAAGACTGGTCCATATCTGCATGCGTGGCTAGACCCCAACGCAAGCAACGGTCACATGGTTGTAGACACTCATACGGCCATGGGATTTGCTCCTCATCTGTCCAAGGAAGACAAGGACAAGATGATGAGCATTTCGGGTGTTCACTCCTTCTTTGACCATGTTGGTCGGAACGTTATGCAGGAGCACGGACTCAAGAACGTTCACTGGACTCAGGCCGCTCAGTGGGGCCAACAGCGTTTGCACGCGGGTGAGACTAACGAGCATGACGCCTATGTGCGACCGACGCAGCCACCAGAGGAGAAGCCTTCTGAGGTTACGGGTCAATTGGCGCTTTTCACTCCAAAGAAAGCCAAGGGCGGTAAAGGCAAATGAGCCAGCCCGATGGTAGGTACGACCACACCAAGCCGTGGAATCAGTTGCCGCCGTGGTCTCAGAACCGCCCGTTTGCTAGCAACGAAGAGCGCCTAACAACGCTGGCTTTAGAGGCCGCCCTAGTTCCGGGTGCTGAGTTGCAAGAGATGGTTCGACCGCCTCTCCCGCAGGTCAATCCGTTCCCTCCTCGGTTCGGGTATAGGACCCGAGAATTAAGCATTACAGACATCATTACAGATATAGACGCAGTGTCTTTCCCGTCTCAGAACTACTCGGGTGGACCCGGCGGCTACTCCGGTACCTCACGAAATTCGCAAGGAACGGGGACTTGGTGATGGAAGGTAGTGACGCAGGTAGTGACACCGGCACTGCTGGTGATAGTGCCAATCAGCCCCAAGACAGCATAACAACGGTTTACAACGGGTCAGAGCCTTGCGCGGGTGGGTGCGGGACGTTGCTTAGCCCTGTTGCAGCCATCTACTCGAACGACCGGCATTGCCATAACTGTCGGAAGAAGAAGCACCACAAGCACATCAAGTCGCGTATGAGCGGAAGGTAGGCCATGGACCTAACACCTAACGGGAACAAGGGTGGCCGTGGCGGCGCTCATCCCGGCGGCAAGGAAGCCGCTCAGAAGGACGGAAACAAGGGCGACATCTCTGGTACTAACGCCAAGGGGATGCAGAAGCGCACCGCGAACCGTGGCCCCAACGTCAAGAAGGGCGGTCGTCGTCAGCCGCGCTTGAAGGCTACGCCGCCAGATGGTGGCGCGGTCACTGTTCGTTTTGTAGAACCGACTAAACCGAAAGAGGACAACTCATAATGGCTGGTAACCCGCCTGAGGATCGATCCGCTAACCGAGGCTCCATCATGCCCGGGGACGCCTACACCGGAGCCGCCGTGACCTATCGGCATCCCGATACAGGCCACCAGAAGGTCGTATTCGCGGGTTCCATGGCTGGAAACTGGCACGGGGAGCATGACCCAGCCCATGAGTTGGCTGCGGGGCTTTCTTCAGCCGGTGACGGGTACCTACCGCATCGCATGGAGTTCACCATGCCGCATGAGGAGGGTCGTCTTCCGGGCACCAAGTACACCCCTTTGATGTCGAGCGACATGGACCAGATCCGTACCCGCGAATACGTCAAGCAGCAGGAGAGGAAGAAGCAGTGACCGTTAACATCAGCCGCAGCCAGAACGAGTCCCTCAATGAGGGTTCCACGGACGGTAAGTACCGCAAGCGCAGGCCGGACACTGAGGTCCAGCCTGCCAGCGGCGACTCCGAGGTCTACGCCAACCGCGCCTCGTTGCACCCTGACTACAACTGGGGTTACGTCAACAGCGAGTACCCGGCAACTCAGCGGGTCAACCCCGGTCGGTAGTCATGGCCGAGCGCATCCACCGCACGCACAGCCGTCAGTTCGACGGCGGTGCCATGTACTTCAACGACTTTGGTTCTGTCCGAGTTGACCCCACGGGGTACATGCACACGGTTTTCGTGAAGCCTGAGTTCCGTGGAGAAGGGCACATGCTCTCCGTGGCATCCATGGCAGGCCGAGATGCCGACATCAACGGAAAGACGTTGCGGACGCATGCCGCTCACGATTTCCTAGCGGGCGCTTTGGAGAAGTCTGGGCGCTGGGAGAGTGCTGGCGCTGACAACTTTGGCAAGAATCAATTTGCTCATCTTCCCGGCTATACCCGACGCCCCAGTGCCGCTAACGATCCCGGAGAACAGTGATGGCTCCACTTGCATTAATCCCCGAGGTTCTTGCTGCGGGCGCTGCTGTTGAAGGCGCGGGTGCAGTGGCTGGTGCGGCTGGCGCAGCCGAAGCCGCTGGTGCTGCTGGGGCAGTAGAGGCTGGAGCGGGTGGTTTGGCCGAGTCGTTCGCTGCTAAGAACGCTGCCACGAGCGCGGCTTCGAGGGCTGCCTCCGCCGGAGAGTCTGGCGCAGGAGAGCAAGGCCTTGGCAACGCTGGCAAGGACATGATGAAGAAGACTCCGCAGCAGCCCGGAGGCAACGAAAGCCGATCTTCAAACTTCGCCATGGGTAGCGGATCGCCTAACCAAACCGGGATGTTCAACTCTTACCGTCCCGGCGGTTAGTACACCGAGACAGGCCAGCGGCTCCTTGTTAGCGTCGTACTGACACCACTAGGAGCACTGACGATGACCATTGATCTTGGCAATTTCGCTGAGTCCACGGAGCAAGAGCCGTACGTGCGGCTCATGGTTTGCCGTACTTGCAAGACCATTGATGAGTTGCCTCCCTATTCGGGTCCACCCGAGGGAGATGTCCTACTCCAGATGACAATTGAGCGCCACGGCTCAGAGCACGTTGGGCTCCTTATCAACGTGGGCGCTATCCACTGGCAATCGAAAACAATGCGCGAAGCAATCATCGAACAGATCCATCAGGGGTCTTCTGGACTTGATGTGTTTGGTACTGCTTTCTACGAGACCAAAATGCAGTTCGCTGAGGACGCGATGGCCTGCTGGGCTGCGTACAACCGGCCCAAAGGCCAATGCCCAGACTTCCGTGCAGAGAAGAAGCGCCTACTGCCCCAGACTGCGGTTGAGCGTAAGGACGCGGGGCTGGATAGCCCGACCCAGTCGAACGCCACCCGAGTCTACTTGTGCGACTTCTGCCCTGTTCGGGTGTTCAACGAGCGCAAGACTCGCGAGGAGAAGGGACTGTACAAGTGAGCGACCGACCCATGACCGCTTTCGTAGTCGTTGTGGACAGCGAGGGATCGCCGTCTTTGATCATGGATATCCCCAACGACGTCCTCGATATCGAGCGGCAGCCCACTCTGCGCGATGTTCGCCGCTCGTTGCTTGACCTATCGGCAGACCTAGCCGCACAGGCATCGGCTCAGTACGCCAGCGCTTATTTGCGAGATCAGCAGGAGGAGAAGCCTGCTGAAAAGGTTGCCAAGGCTGTTGCCAAGCGCCGCTCGACCAAGAAGGACGAGGAGTAGCAGATGTACGTAGATCTTCACTGCGGGATGTGCGAGAGCCAGATGATGATGGACTCCGATGACAACAACTCAGGCGTCTGGATGCTGGTCCACCGGTTCTCAAACGCTCACTCGGCATGCGGATTCGTATCGCCCCCGGCTCCAATCACCGAGAACGAGACAACCAAGACAACCAGCGTGAGTTCTCCTCGTCGTCGGGTTATCAAGAAGTCCCGAATGGTTGACGAGGACGAGTAGTAGGGCAAGACGTACACCCATTCAGCAGAAAGAATGGGGGTATGAGTTACGCGGATGAACTTTCCAAGGCCAGTAGGCCGGTCAGTGTTAGTCCGTCGTCAACCTCGTATTTCTCGGACCCCTCTGGCGAACTGGACCCCCGGCTTTTCGTGGGTAGCCATCTTCGCCCATGGGTCCGCAACACTCTTCTGCACATGCTTATCAACAGCCTTGCCCACAGTTACGTTGCCCCGGAGAGGTGGACCGTTGCTTGGATCGCAGGCTCCGGGGTCTCTTACCAATGGTCAGCAACGAGGGTTCCCGGGGATCTCGACGTGCTTGTTGGCATCGACTACCCGATCTTCCGTCAGTGCAACATGGAGTTCATGGGGTTCTCGGACACTGACATCTCTCAGTTGATGAACGAGGACTTCAACGAGAACTTGATGCCCAACACCGCTGACTGGAACGGGTACGAGGTCACCTTCTACGTAAACCCCGGCGCTACCGACATTCGGGCCATCAACCCGTACGCCGCGTACAACCTGACCGCCGATGAGTGGACCGTAGAGCCCGACCAATCTGCCCACGCCCCGTTCAGCCGTGCATGGGAGCAGAAGTCACAGCGTGACTACGACACGACCACGGAGTTGGTAAAGCGGTACTCGCAGGCGCTCACGGATGTACGAGCAACTAGCAACCCTGCGTACCGGGTGAACGCGGAGTCTCGACTCCAGCACGCCATCTCAGCGGCAGAGTCTCTCTACGACGAGATTCATCACGGTAGGAAGATCGCGTTTTCCATGACTGGTAGCGGCTACTCCGACTTCAACAACTACCGTTGGCAAGCAGGAAAGCAGTCCGGCGCAGTTGGCGCTCTCAAGCAAATCAAGCAGTACGCCGAGTCCGCTCGTGAGTCACACGAGGCAGAGACCTACGGCGTAGACCTCCCATCCGCAGATGTCCTCACCCGCAGGGCAGCGATCTACAGGCAGTAAACGTGACCACACTCGTAGCAATAGACGGAGTACTTCGGGCAGCGACCGGAAATCCAATCCGAGAGGGCAAGACCCTCTTGGAGGGACTCAAGCGGATCGGGCCGGTCGTGCTTCTTGCCAACAAGAGCATCGCCGAGGCGGAGCACTGGCTCCGTACCAACAACATCATCTATGACAATCTCCTTGGCAAGGAAGTTGCCGAGGACGAGACCTCGAACGAACTTCGCCGTCGGCAAGTCGCGCTTGAACGATCCCGAGGTCGCATCGATTTCTTTGTTGATGGCGATCCAAGCAACGTTGCTTGGGCTGTCTCCGAGGGGATCTGCTCGCTGCTGTTCGCGCACCCGCAGTTCGCCGCGCCAGTATCGAGACGCGATAGCAACAAGGGTCGCCGTTCTTGGGACGACATCCAAGCCGAGATTGACCGCAGGCAGAAAGTTGCTTTGGAAGTAACCACGCAGGAGGACGTAGATGCTGGTCTTTGACGGTGCCGAGGTCCCGAGCAATCGCATCTTGCTAACCGACATGGGCGTAAAAGATGTCGGAGTGTCGTTCTTTCGACTGTGGAAGCGCGGACTGCCCAAGAACAAGCCTTACTTGTTTGCCGGACGGTTCCCCGACGACGTGCGCGTCTACCTCGATGCCGGTTCGCAGCAGGTTGCCAAGGCTGGCTTGTCTGTTGCTGAGTTGGAAGACTACGCCGCCGAGTATCAGGACTTCGTAGTTCAGAACGGGGATCGCATCTCCGGAGCGACCGAACTGGTCTGCCCGCCGCTTGGAGTTGCGTGGCTCAAGGAGCAGCGCGAGTTGTTCTGGGCCGAGTTGGGTGAGGAATTGTTCTGGCCCATTTGGGAATCCTCGCTGGGCTACCCGGCTCTCTTCGCGCTCGCGGATCGGTATTCACACATCGCCATCCCGTACGAGACTGTGGAGTCTGACAGCACGCTTGCAAGCAGGACCAACGCCCTCGCGATACAGCACAAGACGTCTTTTCACGGGCTTTCCATCGCCAAGCCAGACAACTTGAGAGCCATCCGGTGGGAGACCGTCAGCACGCTGTCATGGCTCTCTCCGATGCGTCGTGGCGAGACCATCGTCTGGGACGGCACTCGCCTCGTTCGCTACCCACAGCGGATGAAGGACCAAGCGCGAATGAGGTATCGGTCGGTCTGCGAGAAGGCCGGGATTGACTTCGGAAAGGTCGTGAACGACGACCCCAACGAGGTCACCAAACTGGCGATCTGGTCATACCAACAGATGGAGATGCAGATGGAAGACCCGCGAAAGAAGAACTTCGGATCGGAGTCTGTCCCCGAATCTGATGAGCAATTGTTTTATAAGTCAGACCCGGACCTCGTTAGCAACGCCTCTAGCAATGACTTCTTAGTTGCTAAGAGCGGAAATGGGGTACCAAGCCAAAGTCAGGAAAACCCCCCTCCCGTAGTTGCCAACAGGGATGCTTCGATGCGGAAACTTCCGGAGCCCCGAACTCCCGAGGAGACCGCTACTTTGCCGGTGCTGGGGGTTCAGTACAAGACGATTGTTGACACCGATGAGAACGGCAATCAAGTCCTCCGCGATGTGCCGGTCATGCAGTCGAACTCGCAGTCGCTGCGCCAGTGCGACACCTGTTTCGTGGCTAGCAACTGCCCTGCCTACAAGCCTGAATCGATGTGCGCGTTCGGTCTCCCGGTGGAGGTCAAGACCAAGGAGCAGTTGCGGTCTCTCCTCAATGCAATCGTTGAAATGCAAGGGCAAAGGGTTGCTTTCGCCCGGTTCAGCGAGGAATTGAACGGCGGATACCCAGATCCGAACACCGGTCTAGAAATAGACCGGCTTTTCAAGTTGGTAAAGATCCTCAAAGACCTCGAAAGCAACAACGAGTTCGTTCGTATGACGGTCGAGAGGCAGACCGCAGGTGGGGTGTTGAGTGCGTTGTTTGGAGACCGAGCCGCCTCGCTTCGGGATCTTCCCAACGGTGGTTTGGACGCCGAGCAGACCAACCGAATCATCGATGGATCTATCGGCAGTTAGTTGCTAACAAGGCTTGCCAAGGGCGTGGAACAGGATCTCCTTCGATTTGGGCCCTGCGTACTTGGTGATCTCGATTAAAACGGTACTTGAACTTGAGTCAGGCGGTTGTCCGCGCGGCTTACCAACTGGTACCTTCGACCTACCCACTGATGTCAATGAGGAGGACTACCTTTGTTTTCGTTTCGACTGACGGATGACTTCGTCTCGTACTACCGAACCCAGCCTGTGCCGTGGGGGTACACCGACGTGGCTGGCAACAGCGTTGGTGAGATCACCTTCATGCGAACGTACTCGCGCCTGAAGGAGGACGGCTCCAAGGAGACGTGGGTCGATGTGTGCGAACGTGTTATCAACGGCATGTACAGCATCCAGAAAGACCACTGCAAGGAGAACCGTCTCCCATGGAACGGGCACCAAGCGCAGGCCAGTGCTCAGGAAGCATTCGACCGCCTCTTCAATCTGAAGTGGACGCCTCCCGGTCGTGGTCTGTGGATGATGGGCACTCCGTTGGTGATGGAGGGACGCAACAGCGCCGCGCTCCAGAACTGCGCTTTCGTCTCTACCGCTGACATGACCAAGAACAACCCAAGCGCCCCGTTCCTGTTCCTCATGGAGGCGAGCATGCTGGGGATCGGGGTCGGCTTCGACACAAATGGTGTGAGCCGTGCCATTGAGGTCAGCCACCCCACTGACAACAAGGTGGACTTCGTCATCCCCGACACCCGTGAGGGCTGGGTGGAGAGCGTCGGCATGCTGCTGGACTCATACCTCAAGAACAACCAGCCAACGTACGTCTTCGACTACGGATTGATTCGTCCTGCGGGTGAACCGATCAAGACCTTCGGAGGTACGGCGGCAGGTCCCGAGCCGTTGATCCGACTGCACACCAAGTTGCGCGCGGTTCTCGATCCGATGGTTGGCAAGACTCTTGATAGCAAGACCATCGTTGACATCGCCAACCTGATCGGCGTCTGCGTGGTCTCCGGCAACGTGCGTCGCTCTGCCGAACTCGCTCTTGGCAAGCCCGTTGACAACGACTTCGTGAATTTAAAGAATCCGGAAACCTTCCCCGAACGAAACTCCTACTCCCCAGACAATCCGGGATGGGGTTGGATGTCTAACAACTCATTGGAAGCAACCGTTGGTATGGACTACTCGCCGTTCGTTGAGAACATTGCTTTGAATGGTGAGCCGGGTTTCATCTGGCTGGATGTATCTCGCAAGTACGGTCGCTTGAACGATCCCGTTAACAACAAGGACTATCGCGTAGCCGGTTACAACCCTTGCGCTGAGCAGTCGTTGGAGTCATACGAGTGCTGCACGTTGGTAGAGACGTATATCAATAGGCATGACGACCTCAAGGATTTCTTGAGGACTCTCAAGTTTGCTTACCTCTACGCCAAGACCGTGACTCTCATTCCAACGCACTGGCCCACTACCAACGCGATCATGCAGCGCAACCGCCGCATCGGCACGAGCGTCTCGGGACTCGCAGGCTTCGCGGACTCCCGCTCACTCCCGTTGCTTAGGGAGTGGCTCGACACCGGCTACGGCGAGGTCCAGCGCTGGGACTCCATCTACTCGGAGTGGCTCTGCGTCCGTGAGTCGATCAAGACCACGACAGTCAAACCCTCGGGAACGGTGAGCATCCTCGCGGGTGAGACACCGGGCGTCCACTGGCCCCCCGGTGGCGAGCATGTTCTGCGGGCCATCCGGTTTGCCAAAAGCGACCCCATGGTCGCCAAGTTCATCGACGCCGGTTACGCGGTGGAAGACGCTGTGACTGACTCCAACACGTCGGTGGTCTACTTCCCAGTGAAGAGCGTTCCCGTGCGCGCGGAGAAGGACGTGTCGCTGTTTGAGAAAGCGAACCTCGCCGCGTTGGCCCAGCAATACTGGTCTGACAACAGCGTCAGCGTCACCCTGTCGTTCGACTCTGAGACAGAGGCAAAGCATGTCGGCACTGTGCTCCACATGTACGAGGGTCGGCTTAAGACCGTCTCGTTCTTGCCAATGGGTAACAAGGTCTATCCGCAGCAGCCCTACACCCAGATCAGCAAAGACGAGTACGACGCTTGGAAGCGGAAGTTGAAGAAGATCAATCTAAACAGCGTCTACAAGGGCAACGCCCTAGACGCAGTTGGAGAGGCCTACTGCACGACCGATGCTTGTGAGGTGCCGTTGAATTGACGCCCTACATGACGGTGGACGATGTAGCACTGAGGCTCCAGCAGTACAGTCGATGAGGGAAGCCCCCGGCCTAGTGTTCAGGCCGGGGGCTTCTCTGCGTGATCAACGAGGTAGAAAGGGGGTGCCTCGCCTCACGCTGCCGTGGTTAGGGTTGAGAGTCGGTTTCCCACGCACTCACGGCTTACGGTCGTTCTGGTCTAGTGAAGAGCAGTAAACAGGGGACGGTACTCCGTGACAGGCCACTGGCTGACAGGAGTGGGGCGGTGATCCCCGTTGGCGTTGAAGAACTGCTCCAGCGCCTCATGGGTGCCGCAGTCGGAGCAGACCTCAGTCTCGTTGTCCGCTCGGCTCAGAGCGCCGGGGTAGGCCCCCGGCTGTTCGTCGTTGGGAATGAAGTGCCCACAGCGTGGGCAGACGGGCTTGGTGGCCATTCGTTACTCCTTGTCTGACAGCAGGTCCCGATGACACTGCTGATGTTGTCATCCTCCATCCGCATCCGGTGGAGGTACTGCTCTGTTGTCGTGATACTGGCGTGCCCCAGTCGCTCTTTCACAGTGTGGCTACGAAGTCTAGCCGGTCTTCCGGGTCTTCTTCTTCTTGGCAACGGGATGGCAAGGACACTCGCACACCCACTCTTGATCCCTACCCGCCTTCACCGGGCATTCGTCGTGGTGGTTATCAACGCACCAACCAAGACGGGTGACCGGGTCACCTCTCTTGCGAGGCGGTGGCGGATAGGGATCGGTCATGCTGACACCCTGTATTCCTGCGGGATGGCTCGGCCACATTCAGGCCCAACCGACCAGCGGCCCATGAAGCCACCATCGGCGTCCTCACGCTCCTCACGCTCCTCATCCTCTGGACGCACCAGCACGTCGCCACCACCTGTCAGGCAGACCACAATCCGCTTCTCAGGAGTCGTGCGCTTGCCACACACCACACACCCTTCATCTGTGTTCGCGTGAGGCGAGTTGTGGTAGTCATCGCTCCACGCGGAACGACCGGGCTTCAGGTAGTCCTGCAACCTTGCGCGGGCGGCGGTCATGCGGAACCTCGCCTTTGCCGCTTAATAGCGTTTCGGTCATTGCGGGTGGTGCCTCCCCAGATGCCATCGACGTTGTTAGCAACGGCGTACTCCAAGCAAGGAACTCTGAACTGACATGTCTGGCAGAGAGCAGCGGCGATCCTGTTCTCTGTCGTGAAAGACGAGTTGTCATCGGGGAACCATGAGTCCCCACCCGACTGCGCGCACGGCTGGGAGCCGTCGAAGGACGGGGCGTTCACGCCTCGGCCTCCATCTCATGCGTCCACTCATGCCAGTCGATGTACTCGGCCATCGGCTCAGCCATGACCTCCTCCATCTCCTGCCATTGAATGAGGGCGGCTTCTCCGTACCCCGCGATGCGGCAGAGCGAAGCCTTGAGCGATGGGTCGTCGCTCTTGAGGAATTGAAGGCGGGCGCGCTCAATCTCGCCGGGAACGAACTCTGTCAACGCCATGGCAATGAGACTGACCTCGGCGTAAGACAGCGTCAGGTGAACAACTGGCTCGTTGTCCTCGTGCATGCAATGCACAATCTCGTAAGCAGTCGGTTCAAACTCGGTGTCTTCATCGTGCATGGTGCTAGTCCTCCTTTTCATCGGGGTCGTAATCAACGGGCGGTGCAATACGGTTAGTGGTTAGAAACTGGATGCCGGTGCCACGACAGTCTTGGCAACCCTCGGCGTCAATGTCGTCAGGAGTTGGGCCCGGCATGTAGTGATAGCCGCGCCCGCTGCACTCTGGGCAAACCTTCATGGCTTCACCTCGGCAGCAGCGCGCTTCTCAACATGAGCGAGATGTTCGCGCGCGCTTTTGTTAGCGTCTTTGCGCGTGTGGACGTAGGACGCTGCTCCGCATGAGCAACGCATGCGGTAGGCGTGCGTTGTCTCCCACTTGCTGGTCTTTCCGACGTTGATGGTGTGATCCACCGGATTCCCCTCCAAGGTGTTAGGTGTGAACGAAGTGTTGCAGATGGGTCTGACATTCGGAAGTGCCCCGTAGGTGTCAGGCCGGGGCCACGCCTGTTGTTAGGAATTGCTAAACGTTGCCAACGATGGCTGCCCGGATGTTCTTGAGGCGCTTGCGAAGTTCGCGGTTCTCGCGGCGAACCTCCGCCAACCTCTGCCTAGCAACCTCTCGCTCCAGCGAGCGCTTGCTTGCACCGCGCTGCAACTCTCGCTCAACACGACGAGCGATCTCGCGCTCAATCGCCTCGTTGACCTCGTCGCTGTGGCGCGAGCGCTTGCGCGACCCGACAGGACGGCCACTGCGGGGCTTACCCGGCAGTGGGTGCAGCGACAAGTGACCGCGCACCGACGCGGACTTAGCCGCGCGATAGTCGCACTGCTCACAGAAGTACTCGGTGTGGAGCGTGCCGTCAGACAGTTGGATCACGACCTCGCGGATGCGGTCGGTCTTGCACTCGCGACCACGGTATCCAATGAATCGGGCAGGGCCGTTGTAGATGGTTGTCTCCATGCTGTCCCCTCCTAAGGGATCGTTGCCGTGCCCTCTCCTGCGAGCGGTGTGGCGTCAGGGCCTTGTTGCCCCTACTTCACGGCTGGTGGTGCGCGTCAGGCCCAGATGGGCCAGACATAGGGAAGGTCAGACGGTACGTCAGGGAAGAACGCGCCGTAGTGCTGCGGGTCTTTACGAACGAGGTTGCTCTGGTGTGACAGGTGGAAAGCCTCATCACCTAACCACTCAGGCATGACAAGAGCCTTGGGCTGCGCCAGACGCTGCGCGAAGTAGAGACGCAGGTTGTCTTTATAACCACGGGCTATCCACTCGCTGCACACTACGAACCCATACGCGGCGAGCGCTTGAGTGTGTTCCTTCCACATGCGGGTTGCCGGGTGATGAGACCAGCCGTTGGACTCACCCCGAAGCGTGCGAAGAATCTGGTAGGCCTCAACTCGTTGCTTGCCAAGGCGTTGTCTGTCTAGCACCTTGGCGCTGTCAACGAAGTCTGCGTACGGCAGGAATGTCTGCATCGGTACATCACCTATCCCATGGTGCGATTGAAGGGTCATCACGATCACTCCAGCGAGTGATGCAGCGTGCGTAGACCTTCACGGTTCCCCAGTTGGTCTTCCGCACTGTGGCGTCAAAGGTGCCCACGCTGTTCCACGCGGCGCTCTTGCCGTGCTTGATCCGGTGCGCTGTGGTTGCTGCCGTACTGCGCTCAGGCTCGGGGTACTCCAGCACAGCCACCCAGCCATCGGCTGCGGCCACTCGCTCTGCTGTTTGGATGGTCTCTTGGTTGAGAGCGAAGATTGATGCGCTTGTGTTGGACGTCGGGTCGCCGACTTCAAAGATGTGCTTGACAGTCATTGTTAGTTGCCTCCGATGTTGTTAGCGGTTGTTGTTATGTGGCATGTCGAGAGGTTCTCGACGCGGCACTCGACCTGCTTGTCTGCGAAAGCAGCGTTGACAGCGATAGCAAGCACGCATACCAACGTCCACAGGCAGACCCAGCCTCGGGTTGTGAGTCTCACTTGTCCTCCACTCCGGCGAGCAGGAAGCGCGCCGAAACGCGCGCCTCCCGGTCAACCATTCCGTTGTCTACTAGCAACTTGACGATCTTGTGGTAAGCGTCGTCAAGGTCTGTGAAGTCGATGTTGATGACCTGCTCCATGTCAGGCACCCCCATTGGCGAACGACGCGCAGCGGTCGCACGTCGGGACATCACCCAGCACGGGGTGAGGGACAGACTGCGTGGCCTCTCGGTCGCACAAGGCGAACCATTGGCAGATGCTCATCCGAACACCACCTCACCCTGCACTGCGATCTGGAGGATGAGGTCGCTGCTCTCAGAGTCGAAGTCGGGGGTCTCCCAGCCGACGCCAACAGAACGCGGATACTGCTCCAGCGCGATGAGGTACGCGGCGACAAGATCCTCAAGCGTGAGGGTCTTGGTCGTGCTGTCCTCAGCGTCGTCGGGGTCAGCGACGGTGATGGTGACCTCGCCGGGGGTCTCCCAGTCGCAGCCCTCGGCGTAGTCCACCTTGACCCACCATGGCCAGATGAACGGCTCGGCTCCGAAGATGGCCGACCAGAACTCGGCGGCATCAACGGTAATTGGAATCACTACCTGCTTCTTGTCAATCATTCTGTGTTCCTCCTTGTCAGGCCGACTTGATAAGTGCGGCGTTGGTCGGGCGCTTGTAGAACCCGAAGATGGGTTTTGGATCGTTGTCGGAGACCGACACGGTTGCGGTGAACTCAACTTGATCACCCTTGGCAAGAGCACCGACGAGGTTGCTAGGGACGGTGCCCCAGTACTTCAGACCGCTGGGGTGCTCAACGATCATCTTCCACGTCGGGCCGAAGCCGCTGTCCTTCAGGTTGAGAGACACGACGCTTCCGAAGATGACCTGCTTGCCGGGGGTGATGGTGATGCCAGACTCGCGGACCAGCATGTCTGCTACCTCGCGCTCAGCCTCACGCTGCTTAGCGGCAGCGTCTTGCTTGGCGAGTTTGAAGACGAGCGCGATCTGCTTCTCGGAAAGGCGACCGGTCGCAGCGAAGCGGGCGGAGATGTCCTCAACGATGTGGTGGTTGGTTGTCAACGCCTTGTCAAGGCCGGGGTTGTCAGCCAAGACCTGTGCGCGCTGCTCGTCAACGGTGGGTTGGTTGGTGGTAGTCATCAGTTGCTTGCCTCTCCGGTGTAGAGCGCGTAGACGGTCCACTCGGACTCGCCGGGGCGCTGGCCGACCTTGGTGTCGAAGGTGCCGACGTACGCCCACGACGCCGCGTTGCCGCGACGGATGCGGGAGGCCGCGACGTTCGCCGCCGACTTCTTGTCGAAGCGAATGACGGCAACCCAGCCGCCTGCGTCACGCACACGACGCGCGAGCGTGACCTGCTGGTGGTTGAGGCGTGGTCCTGAACTAACCTGCGGTTCTTCCTCAATGAAGATGTACTCGGCCATGTTGGCCCTCCTTTGGCTACATACGACGAACGGTTCGTCGTGAGCGTGCGCGCCCCGGCCTTGCACCGGGGTGGCTGCTAGTCGCGCTGAGTGTGGCAACACCCTTAGTTGATCTTGGTATTCCTGCCTCCGACAACATTCTTGGACAACCGCAGTGGGTAAGCCAAGCCCTAAGCGTCGATGAGATTGCTTGTGTTGGGCACGTTGTCATCGTCGGGCCGCGCGGTGCAGTGCCACCGGCAGTCCTCGCCTGACTCCGCACCGCATGCCCCGCACTCTCGCGCTAGAGGGTCAATGTCGCGGGCGTAGTTGAAGGCGACGAGCGCGTCCCCGAAGTACCGGGTTGCCTCTTCTGCTCGCTCGTACGCTGGCCCTGCGACAGTCCGTTCAGCGTCAGCGCTGGCCCGCAGCACGCACTTGGTCAGCGCATCTGCGATGGCGTCTGCGAGGTCGGTCGGGATGGTGATGGTGATCGTGGTCATGGTCAGTACCTCTCGTCGTAGTAGGGGTCGTAGTCGGGCGCGGACATGCGCTCAAGATGGAAGCCGACAGCGTCAGCGCCGTCGCTGTACTGGAAGCGGTCGCTCGCCGTGGTGCGGTAACGCTCGGCCCGAACCTCGGGGTCCTCGCGTGGGATGAGCGAGTCGATGGTTGCTTGAAGCGAGGCGATCTCCTCAAGCAACCGGATGACGGTTGCGTTGTTGGCGTCCTGCGCCGGGATGTGGGTCATGCGTACTCCCTCTCAATCTGTCGTTGCCAAGCGCGCCTCTCGCGCTGGCGAAGTGTGCGGTTGCTTACGGGCCAGTCGCAGCAGTAGCAACCGCGATGGCCGTGGTGGGCTCGGGATCGTGCGCTGTGCAGCATGAGCCAGCCCCCTAGTAGTTGAGGGTCGCCGGGCGACCCTCGTTCTCGCAGGCGAGGCACACGTCGGCATCGGAACCGAACGAGCAGGTGCCGTCAGCGAACTCGCGCACCGGCTTGACTTCTTGAACGACGCCGCACTCGCGGTGTGTGATGTGAAGGGTGCCGTCAACATCGACGGTGTAGGTGGCGTTGATCTCGGGCATTGGCATTCCTCTCGTTGCTAGGTGCGCTCGTCGCACCAGTGCGCGCCCCGGCCTTGCACCGGGGTGGCTGCTAGTCGCGCTGGGGTTGGTAATTGCTTGTGTTGGGAAGCAACCCAGCAGGCCCCTTTGGGGCCTGCTGGGTTAGCCCGTTGCTAGCGCTGGCGAGACTTGATAGCAGCCTTGACAAGTTCCTTGGCAAAGGACGCGATCTCCTCAACCTGCGAGACCTGAGTGCTGATCGCGTGCCCGTGAGTCTGCTCGCTCGCGTGGTTGAACAGGACCTGAGCAGTGACGACGCCGCTGTTGGTCATGGCCTTGACAATGTCGTCAATGTTGTAGTCGCAGTTGGCAGGGACAGACTCACCCCAGTAGTCGCCATCGGTGATGGTGATCAGCACCTTCTGACCCTTGCGGCTCCCGGCGAAGATGCGCGCCGCCTGAGCGATGCCCTCGCTGGGGTCAGTGCCGCCGCTCTCAGTTGAGCAGCGGAGGCGACCCGCCTCAGCCTTGTCGGTCGGCTTGTACAGGACGCGGGACTCGGAGTGGAACATGACCACCGTGGTGTTGGCACCGATGGCGTCAAGGCCACGCTTGAGTACCCACATGGCCTCCGCGCTGACCACGCGGTAGGAAGCCATGGACATTGAGTCGTCCAGCAGTAGCACAACCTCAAGGTCGGAGGCGTCACCCTTGCGGTCACGCCACTGGTCGAAGGCCACGTCAAGGTCCCCGTTGCTAGAGATGTAGCGACCGACGTTCAGCCGACCCTGCGGACGGGCGCGGTCCCAGCCCTCCTCAGCGTCTGCGCGGAGGGTGTTGAACTCCCGCACCGCGCGGCGCTCAGCGAGGCGAGCCTCGTCGCTGGGGGCGAAGGTGTCGAAGCGGGAGTCGCGCAGGATCTGGACGTGACCGCCGCCCTTGACAACAGCGTTGACAGCGCTGCTGGCCTCGCCAGCGATATCGACGTCGTTGGTGATGTTGTCGAGAGCCTTGCTAGCAGCGTCTTGCAAGGCCTTGGCAATGTCGGGGGCGTTGGTAACCCCGGTGCCAGCACCGTTGGCCTCGCCGCCGTCCAGCCCGGTCTCGCCGTCGGAGCCAGCGCCGCCGTTCGCGCCGCCGCCGTCGGACTCACCGGGCTGGTCGCCCTCGCCCTGACCCTCGCCCTCGCCGGGCTGGTCGCCGGGCTGGTCGCCGTTGCCGGGCCGACCCGGCTCGTTGCCGGGCTGGGGCTGACCCGGCTCGTTGCCAGAGCCACCCGGCTGGTCGTTGGCAGGCTCGTTGCCAGCGGCAGGACCGTGGCAACCGCAGGAGCAGGCGCTTGTGTTGGGCATGGTGTCGTCGTTCATCAGTGGCTGCCTCCGTCGCAGGAGCAGCACGGGGTGCCCGCGCCGCTGTCGTTGGTGTCGTCGTGCTGGTCGTTCTGGTCCCCGTCGCTACCCTGACCGGGCTGGGGCTCGTCGTCGTACTGGTCGTCGGTGTTGGCCTCATTGGGATCGTGAGGCGCTGGGTAGCCGTTGGTTACCGGTGATGTCTCGTCGTTGCCGTGGTTAGGCGACGACGTGGGCTGGTTGTTAAGGCTGGCAATCAGCGCGCTGTAGTCGGTGATCAGCGCCTGAGCACGGTCGTACAGGTTGCGCTCCGATACGCGGCGCAGGTTGGGCTTCTCTGGGAAGCGCAGTTCCCGGTAGGCGTCAACGATGCGGTCAACCTCAGGGAGCAGGTCCTGACGCTCGAAGGCCTGACGTGACAGTCCGCGCACGTCAGCCGGGAGGAAGCGACGACCACGCAGCAGCAGGTAGGACGTGCTGAGGGTCTTGGGGTCGGCCAGCACCCAGCGCAGGACGCACGCGGTGAGCCACGGTGCCGTCGAAGGCCAGCGGCGGGTCATCGCCGTTTCGATGCGCTGGTCTTCCAAGAGGTTCATCGTGGACCAGTGACGGTTGCGCCAAGCCCAAGTCGCCAGCGGGTGCGACTGACGGGGTGTCCACAGGATGTGGCCCAGTTCGTGGTAGTTGAGACCGTACAGGTTGACGATGGAGTCGAAGTCAGCGTCACGAATGTCGCTGCCCTTGAACCAGATGTTCTGGCCATCGGACCATGCCGGGGCCGGTGGGCAAGCCCAGTCGTTGGTCTCAATACGCACCTTGACCGACTGACCGGACAGGATGCTGTTGGACTTGGTGAAGATGGCGGCGAGGCGTGCGAGCCGCTCGCCACGTTCAGCGCCGGGGCCAAGCAAGCGGTCGGCGGTGAGGGGTGAAGTGATTGCCAAGGTGATCGCTCTCCTAGAGGTTGGTAGTGGTTGGTAGGGCTTGCTAGGTGGTGCTGGTGCTGGCTCAGACGGTTGCCTGAGCCAGCCCCAACTCGTTTTCGATGCTGGAACGGAAGGTGTCGAACACGGCCTGCACGGCCTTGCGCTCAACATCGTCGTGGTACCGGGCGACGAAGTTGCCAACCGCGAAGTCCAGCCCCAGCCGACCGGCGTAGTGCTGGAAGTCAACCAGCGCGTTGGTCGGGCAGGGGGCGCTGACCTCGCCCTTGACCTCGCTGGCACGAAGGCGACCAGCAGCAGCGCGAAGGCTGTTGCAGATGCCAAGCGCCTTCTCAACACGGTCGTCGTAGCCCCACTCAACCTGCACCCCGAACCGGTTGGCGAGCGCGGCGTTCAGTTCGCGCGTACCGGAGTAGTTCGGGTTCCACGTCGCGATGACGATCAGCGACGGGTGGGCGGTGATGGTCTCGCCGTCCTTGTCGTGCAGGGTGAGGACCCGCTCGCGAAGCAGCGGGAACAGGCTCGCGCTGATGTTCGGCGGGAGCATGTTGATCTCGTCAAGGATGAGTAGACCGCCGTAGCGGACCACCTCGCTGACGACGCCGTCCTGCCACTGGCCAAGGTCGATCCAGCGACCGAACATCCGCGACTCTTCCATCGTCGCGGTGCCTGAGACCTGCACATACGGGAGACCGCGCGCTGCCGCGTAAGCCTTGGCAACGGTGGTCTTGGCAGAGCCCGTGGGGCCGTACAGCCCGACGCTGTCGCCCTTGGCCCGTGCCTCATCCAGCACCGTGAAGTCATCGACTCCGAACACCGCACGGTGGATGTACGAGTCAGCGAACGACGGCGGCAGGACGATGGCCTTGCGGCACGCGCCGTCCTGCACGACGACCGTGACGGAGCCGTCGTCGGAGTCGGGCTGGTCGTCGTCAAGCACGACCACGGGACCAGCGCTGGCAACCGGTGCCGTGCTGGCAACCGGCACTGTCAGCACGGGAGCCGGGATGGCCGACACCTGAGGAATGACCGGCGCGGCCACCACGACCTGAGCCGGGGCGACCTTGGGAGCAGCAGGCACGACCGTGGCGAACACGTCGGTGGCCTGCACCAGAGCGTCAACGACGTTGCCAATGGTTAGCCCAACGGCTTGATTGAGCGGCACGCGGTCGATGCGCGACTGGAGCCGCGTGAGCAGCGACTTGGGCGGCAAGTTGCGAGCGCTAGCAACTGCGGTCACGTCGTGCGTGGTGAGCGGCACGACGAGAGGGTCATTGCCGCACCATGCAGCGCGCTCCTGAGCAGGAACGTCGGTGACGGCGACCCATGCGTTGGACGGTCCCCGACCGCCCCCGGTGTTCCGGATGTAGAACAGCGGCGCTGGTCCAACGCCGGGAACGTGCAGCGGTGAGAAGGTGTCGAAGGACCTCACGATGAGGACCTCGCACCAGCGGTTGTCAGGACCCGGCGCGCTGCGAATCAGCGCGGCGAATGTGGGCAGTCCAGTTGTCAAGGCTTCACTCTCCTAGGTTGGTGGCAGGCTCGTCAGCACGGGGATGCCAACCCCGTGGACAGGGCCGCGATGGCCCTGTTTCGCCTAGTTGATGACGCAGTAGCAGTGCGTGACTGCCCCGCCGATGCGGCCAGACGTACCGCGCACGTCGAACCACGCGCGGTGTTCGCACACGTCAAGGACGATGTGAACCTCGCCGGTGTTCTCAGTGAGTGAACGTCCCAGCGCGCTCAGCAGGTCAACGACTGCCGCGCGGGTGAGGGTGACCTGCACTGACCCGTCCAGCATCGTGGTCAGGTCGTCGTGGTTGGTTGTGGGAATGGACATGGGCTCTCCTAGTGGTTGGTTGTGGGTATGGAGCGTGAGCCACCGGGGAGTCGAACCCCGTCAGGTCGGTGGCCTGCCGACCGTCGATGACCAGTTCATCAGCGGCTCTTGGTGGGGGAACGGGGCGGCGTGGCCACCCCGCTCCCACCACAGTTGTTGGCCTCCCATGGTCACCCCGCCATTCCGTTGGGGTGTCAGGCACTCCCCGCACACGGCGGGAATCCCGGCGAAGCCACAAGGGCTTCACAGGTCACTTCATGGGCAATGCAGTAGGCCCGTGGTTGTTCTTGGCGCGGTCACTCACGGGTAGACCGGCAGATGGTCCGGACACGTCAACGGATTCATCTGGAGACCGGGGCGTGCCCCTGTTGACCGTCTGCCGCACCGAAGCACGACAGAGTTGTCTCCTTGGACGGGTCCGGCTGCTTAACCGTCGCCCTTCCCCAGCCCGTGGTCGTGGCGCTGGGAGGTACGAGGGTCGCTCGCTCACCCGCTGTGGTGGCCATCGCGAGGGGCTCGCCCCGAGAGCCGGGGGCCTGCGCTGCGCGGTGCCGTGTCGATCGTGTTGCTTGATCAACAACGCGGTTGCCAAGGCGTTCATTCCCGTAAACAGCCCTCGTTACCAAACCGTTACCAAAGAAGTTTCCAACGCTGGAACACGCTGCTGTGAAAGGGCTGAGACCGGACCGGCTCAACGCTGGGATGGCCCTAGCAAGCCCACAGCGCCATTCTGAGACCTTGGCAAGCCGGACCCCTCGCCCGGTGCCAGTGAGCGCTCCAGCACCACCAGCGCGCTGCTGGTTACTCACAGCACCGGACCACCATCCCGAAGCCTGCCCGCACCGCCACGCCGCCACCCCGTCGCGAGGCAGTGGCCCGGAGCGGGCTCGAGCGACTCGAAGCCCTCCGGGCAGGGCTCCGTTGCTTAGCGTGGCTAACGGCTTGCCAGCCAGAGCGACCCGCCCACCCTTAAGCGCTTGCGCCACCAGCGCGGGGCCAGTGCTCAGGCATAGGTGGCCCTTGAAATCTCAGGCAGTTGCCCAAATGGCGTGCCGAACTTGGGAGCGGGAGGGCTGTACTCGCTCTCGATCAAGAATCTTCGTTGAGACGAGCGATCTTTAAAATAATTGCTAAGGCCCTAGCAAGCGTTGCTTGGAGCATCTGGGCCCTCCCGTTGCTATGGAACCCAAAACTAAAGTTCCTAAATCTTGTCACATCCCCTTTTACAACGTTGCTAAGGGGGAAAAGGAAAACTTGTACATTTGACGCTTTCTAGGGTGTCAGTCCCCTTGGATACTGGAGTGGCGGAGGGCTTCCGTTATCTAGGAGCCCTGTCTTGCCTCGGAAGAAGAACGCTGCTGAGCCTTACTTCGCCCCGGGTGAGGATCAGGGGATGCTCGCACGTCCTGCTTTCTGGATGCAGGACTCCGAGAGGTATCCGAGGGGATACAACCCTGAGCGGATGCGGGAGGTTAGCGAGGCCATCGAGGGCACCAAGAGGCTCTCCGGTGACCCTGAAGAGGTCGCTCAGATGAAAGAGGACGTGGCTAGGTCCACTGTCCCTGCCTCTGACCTGCGAAACCTCGACATCGTGCGTGCAGGGAACACCAGTGACGCTGTGAACGAATCCGGTGTCAGCGGCTGGTTCAAGCCGGGAATGGAGGCTGAACAGCCTCACCCTTCAGCAAAGTACACGGAGTCAGCCAGTTACCGGCTCAAGGACGGTTCTGAGGAGCAATTGCCGGTCTCACGGCTGCATGTGACTGTCCGCAGTGGCACCAGCCGCAATGAGCGCTCCCGGGCACTGATCCATGCCCTAGGGCACCACGCAGAGAACCTCCCCGTCCTCGACAAGAGGCAGAGCCTCTGGGACTCCGGAACCGGTCCTTCGGAGGCTGCGGAGCAGGTTGGCACCAGTTCCCAGTGGGATGCCGACACTCTGGCGTCCAAAGAGGCCTCTGCTGAGGACTACGCAGACATCCACCACCGCGACGACCGTCGATCCGAGCCTGCCGGGAAGTCGTTCTGGGATACCACGAGCGAGGAGAACCAGAAGTCGGAGGGGAATCTTGGTCGGTTCTCCCGGTCCTACGCACGCAGACGCAATCTCAGCACCCAGTTCGACGCGGTAGAGGGGCAAAAGGAGATCACCGATGGAAACAGTTGACAACAACTACCGCTGGAAGGCTCGTTACGGGAGAAGTTACGGGACAAGCACAGGTGGTGACGAGACCTTGACCGTCAGCGCTCTCCACCGCGATCCAGACGAACCTACTGGTGTGGTGGCGCATCTGGAGGGTGGAAGAGAGGCCCACAACGGTAGGGCCGAGCGTAATCACTGGGACGGTTTCGGCACTCCGGAGCAGATCTGGATTGATGAAGACACCAAGAAGAAGGTCTTGGGTGACGACTCTTCCTACGAAGACTTCAAGAAGGCCAACAAGAAACAAGGCGATTTTGAACGTAGACACAATGATGGACTTCCTATGTCACAAGGGACGCTCTTCGACTACGCCCCTCCTCAAGAGAGCAAAGCACCAGTCCTAAAGATACTCGCATCCACCAAAGGAACGTCGCATCTAGTCCCATCAGTCTTGGGTCACGCCGGTCTTGAGTCCTTGAGCAGGTACGGGCACCTACCAATTCCCGATGATTCGTTGAGCGGGGACTCAGCCAAGATCGTTCAACGCCTTGTCAAGCACGGCGCGCTCTCGCCAAACCCCAACAATCCCGAGTCCCTCCCTAACAACAGCGTCGGTAGAGGGATTACAGGGGAATCGTTGTGGTCAGATATCGCGGTATCGCAGGAGAAGAAGAACGTCACATACACAGAAAACGGTCAACACTCCTCGACCCTGAAAGAACTTGACCCGATGGTTGGAAGTCAGTTCTTGCGTGAGCGTCTCGTCGCGGCGAAGAAGCAGCCTCAGAAGGCCGCTGATGGAAACAACTGAGAACCCCTACAAGTACAGAATGCGGGAGAGTCACCATAGGGATGTCAACGGTGAGGAACTCGAAGGACTCACCCTCAGTGCCATCCACCACAACTCCACCCAACCCCTAGGTGCCGTTGCAACCCTCAAGGGCGGTCGTGCTGCCCTCCCAGAAAGGGCAGTAGTCAACACCCGCAATCAGGGCACCGACGAGAGGATCTTTGCCCCCGGTGTGAAAGGCACGAAGGCAGGCAGTGGCATTTCCTTGAGCCGTCCAGAGATGCTCACCCAATCCGAGTGGGAGAACAACCACACTGGCGGTCGTCGGGCGTACCAGACCACCTTGTTCGATGTGGCCCCAGAGGAGCCAGCGAAGGCCCCAACCCTTGGTGTACTGGCGTCAACCGTCGGAGAGTCACACCTTGTCCCATCAGTTTTGGGCCTCGCGGGCCATGAGTCGATGCGGCGCTACGGGGTCATGCCGATGCCCGACGCATCCCTTAGCAAGGACTCCTCGCGGATCGTGCAGCGCCTTGTCAAGCACGGAGTGATCGACCCGAATCCAGAGAATCCGGAGTCGAAGCCTTCCAACAGCCTTGACCGTGAGTCCGACCGCGACTTCCCCAGCGAGGTCGTCGCCTTGGAGCGCCATCACATCCGCACGACCTCTGAGCGTTACACGGATGCGCGTATGCGCGGTGCTACCACGGGTCCCCATCCGGTCACCGAGGTTGATCCGATGATTGGCAGTCAGTTCCTGCGGCAGCGGCTGGCCGAGTCGAAGAAGGCCCGGGAGGGGCAGTGAGCACCAACCACTACACCGCAGGCTGGTGTGCTGTATCGGCTGCCGCGTTGGCTTTGGAGATGGCAAGCCTGCGTTCGGGCGACGAGAAGGCCACGTTGTCTGCTCACGCACGGCTGTTGTTCGACCGCAACCACGTAACCCGAGCCGCACTCGTTGCTGGGTGCGTTTGGTGGGTCGCGCATGTTCTTCAGCCGGGGCGTAAGACATGAGCCACCGAGCACTCGGCGTCCAGTTTGATCTCCCTGTTAGCCACCTACGGGACATGGTTTCGGATGAGTACGGCGGCGTTCACATGGATGAGGCTCTCGACGCCATGCGCGCCAACTGGGAAGCAAGCGGCGGAGATCCTGACAAGGTCCATAGCAACGACCATGCCCATGGCGGTCCTGACAACTACATCGAGGCTCTCAAGGGCGACATCTCCCAGAACGGTGTGCTGACGCCAATTCTCGTCCGGGGAAACGCAGTGCGCGAGGGCCACCACCGGGCTATCGCCGCCTTGCAACTTGGGCTACGGCACATACCAGCGATGGAGACCCCCCGATGAGCCGCAACGAAGAGTTTGAGGATGCTCACTACAGCAGCCGCCTATTTGATGAGGTCAACGACCGCGAGTGGCATCACGGGACCACAGTCAGAGGGGATAGGAGTATCAGATCCAAGGGAGCGCGGGCTACCTTCACAGACAACCCTCAGACGCAGGGACCGGGGTTCTACGTCTTCGGCGATCACGAGAGCGCCATTGACCACGCTCTCGACATCACCGACGGCACTCACGACGATCCAGCAGTCCAGAGCGGTCATGTAGGCCCGACTTTTCCGATGAGCGTCACGCACAGGCATCTAGAGCGTCTCGGGAGACAGTTTCGAGAAGCGAACCCTCGCGTCTCGACCTACCTGCACGACGCGGCTCTAGGGAACATCGCACTACGACAGAAGGGCGTGGATTTTCTGCACGTCACGGAGAACCACCACGGAGACCCAGCCGACTACGGTGTCATCCTCAGCCCCGGAGTATGGGTTCCCAGAAGAACCACACACCCTGAGAGGACCGAATGATTGTCCTGTGGGGTGGCTGATGGAACTTGAGGTCTCGGAGTCCTACGGATGGCTCCAGTACGAGTGCTTTCTTGCCATGAACATGGACGAGTTGGGCCAGTTGCGGCTGGCGATGAGCCTTGCCAAGGCCCACGGGGTCGAGGTCTCGATCATCGACACCTTCCTAGCAATGACTGACACTCTCTAGTACACTCGACGTCTCAGCCCCCTTGGCGGAATTGGCAGACGCGCCGGACTCAAAATTCGGTTCCTTAGGGAGTGTGGGTTCAAGTCCCACTCGGGGCACGCCGCTTACCAAAAGCCACGGCGCGAGCGGAAACGTGGCACTATGACCCGTGGCGCAATGGCAGCGCAGGCGACTGTTAATCGCCCGGTTGGTGGTTCGAGTCCACCCGGGTCAGCCTTACGAAAGGAATTCTTATGACCGTCTATTACGTGAAACCGGTGCTTCGATCCGGCGCAGATGTGCCTGAGTTCATAACTGCACAAGACATCGACATCAACGTTGGCCTCGGATTCGAGACCGCCTACGAAGCAGTCATGTGGGCGAAGGTCGTCCAGACTCATCCCGACGTCTTGGGTACAGAGATCTCTCCTCCCATTACGCCCTGACGAAAAGGTTGCTTTACAGCCATCCTTGGGTTGACGGAGATCCCGTCAAACTTCCGGAAGAAGGTTTTATGTACGGCAATGTCGTCGCCATCCCCGTGACCATCTCGGGCGCTCTTACTACCTCGTCTGCGTTCACCAGCACTCCGCTGCCCTTCGCAGGTGAGATCGTGGCCGTGTCGGCCTCCCTCGGTACCGGCAACACTGGTGCAGACCTGCTCATCAACACGCAGGTTGCAGGTACCTCGCAGATCAGCGCCACTGCTAACAAGTTGACCCTCACCGCTGGTGCCACCGCTGGCACCGTGAGCACTCTGAAGATCACCAACTCGGCCACCAGCACCTCGACCCCGTCGAACCAGACCTCGGGTATCAACTACTACGCTGCCAACTCGTTCCCCAACGCCAACGTGCTCGGCACCTTCACCACCGGTCAGACCATCGGTCTCAAGGTGGATCAGATCGGTAGCACCGTGGCTGGCTCGGCCCTCTCGGCCACCATCCTCGTTCGCCCTGTCTGATACTCGGTCCAAAAGACGAAGCCCCCGGCATTGCCGGGGGCTTTGTCGTTGTCAGGTACTACAGGGACTCTAGGTCAAGCCCGTAGTACTCGTTGATGTCGCCGTACTCGCTGAGCGCGAAGTAGTCCGGGGTCTTCTTGCAGATGTGGGTCTCGGCCCAGTGGTTCTTCAGAGGGTTGTTGCTGTCGTCCCCAGCGCCAAGCAGCGTCCCATCGACGGGGTCCATCGTTCCGCAGGTGCGGCAGACGCCGAACCACACGGTCTTGTCGGTCTTGGGGTGCGGGTGTGCTACGAAGGTAATGGTCTCCATGGCTGGCACTTTAGCACACTGTGTGGGTGTCAAGACGCGACGATAGACGCATGGCCGATACCACACACCATCATCCTCTTGCAGGCACACTGCTCCATGCGCTGATGCACACTCACATCGACTCTCCGTTGCAGAAGTCGTACGACCCAGCGGTGATGGACAGTTACGTCAATCACGCAAAGACCTTTGAGGAGGGTGTCCGTCAGGGCGGCATCACGATGAGGCCTGAGCCGGGCAACAATCCTGAGGAAGTCGGAAACGAGACTTGGTACGGCGTTGGAGGCGCTGCTGACCCTCACACTGGGAAGCGAGTTCCGGAGACGGTTATTCCAATCAACCCGAATAACAACCAAGCCCAGTTCAATACCAACCACGCATTGGCCCACATCCTCAGTTCAGAGGGGCGCAATATCGAGCGCCGTGCCGGACGTACCACGACCGGTCGGCCATGGCCCGGAGGATTTGCTGGGGGATGGAACGAGACGCCTAAGGAAGGCGAGAACGCCGGTCAGCCTCAGGCGGTTCTCGACTTCTCCAGTGTCTACGGCAATCGAGATGACGCTGTTGTGGCCGCTGACAAGCGCGGAGAGCGGGCGGTGTTCGACGCCAAGAACATTGATGAGATCGACGTTCCCTCCGCGATGGAGGAGATGGCGTCTAGGAAGGCGCAGAAGTGAGCGACCTGACGAGCGAGTTGAAGTCACTATTCGCGGACGTCGTTTCGGCCTACCTCAGGGCTCACGGGTACCACTGGAACGTTGAGGGTCCGGACTTCGCGCAGTACCACGCGCTGTTCGAGACGATCTACACCGACATCTACGAAAGCATCGACCCGCTGGCCGAGAACATCCGGAAGTTGGGTGACTACGCGCCGTACCGGCTTGAGCGTTTGGTCGAGTTGAGGACGCTGCCAGAGCCCAACCGCGTTGCTAACGACGCTCGGTCTCTTGCCAACGACTTGCTAGCGGCTAACGAGTTCCTCGTGACTCGACTCAAGAACGTGTTCAAGGTTGCCAACGCAGCGGACGAGCAGGGCATCGCCAACTTCATCGCCGAACGAATCGACCAGCACGAGAAGTGGGTCTGGCAGTTGCGGGCGAGCGTCAAGTGACCGGTCCCAGAATCGTCTTCTGGAAACTTCTGAAGTCCGATGGTTACAGCACTCCTCACCCTTACGTTCTGGTGTACGACGACATGGTGGAGATTCACTCCCACGAGAGTGCTTCACACTGAAGTTGCACTTGCTGCAAGGCAGCATGTTGTTATGCCTACCGCGACGAGTCGAAAGATCACTCCCTTGACAGCGCACGACAGGTGCGACCGATGCGGGGCAGCGGCAAAGCGGCGAGTGTGGATGTCAAACGACTTGGAACTTATTTTCTGTCGCCACCACTACACCGCGTACGAGCAGCCTCTTCTTGAGCAAGGGGCCTTACCGGAGGTACCCAGCGATGGCTGACAAGGTGTACGGCCCGTACAAGGGCAGCAAGCAAAACGGTGGTCGCCCTATCTACGCGATCCGCCATGCCGATGGTTCCACCACGTCCGTTAACAAGGCGCGCAAGGACTACGAGGACAAGCACGGGAAGTTGTCGCGGGATACTGATGTGGACCACAAGGACAACAACAAGAGCAACGACTCGATGCGAAATCTCCAGCCTTTGCAACATGGAAAGAATGTTGCCAAGGAGAACGAGCACCGGGCTAAGTAAGCCCGGACGAACTGCGGCTAGTGCTGCACCCTTGTGATATGACGCAGAAACAACAGGCTGGTGCCAACGCTCTTGGCGCGTATTTCATTGGCCGTTTGGAAGGTAATCGCGGCAACGGCAACAACGGGAACGCTGGCGGCTTTGGCCGCATCCCCAGCAAGCGCGCCCTGAGTCGCTACCTTGAGTACCAAAAGGGCGCGTACGGAGCGCAACTTGAGTACCTCGGACAGCACAACATGATGTACCGAGGCAACATGATGTTGGAGCATCAGTTGGGCGAGCAAGCGGCTCAGGCAGGCCACGTTCGAGAGACCGCGCGGGCCGACCAGATGAACCAGCACGCAAGTGATCGCCTCGACCAGATGCACGCACACGACACGGCGGCGACGGATCAGGCGCACCTTCACGCCACTGCATCTGCTGATCAGGCGCATTTGCACACCACCGAGCAGGCGAAGATCAACTCAAACCTAAACAAGAGCCAGATGCGTACGGCGGCAAAGATTGCTCCGGGACTGCGTGAGGCTGGCGTTGAGTCCTTTGAGCACACCGCCGATGGCGTCAACCTTCGCTTCCAGCCTCCTGTCAAGGCTGCTCCTGCCAAGAAGACTCCTGCGAAGAAGCCCTCGGCCCCAACGCCGCCGAGCCCCACCCCCTGAGTCAGTCATGGCCAAGAAAAAGCCTGACGACAATCTCGTAAAGGGCACAGGGACTGGTCCCAAGGTTAACCAGCACGCGCCTATCTTCTACGACCGTCGTACCAAGAAGAACCGTGATCGTTCCTCTCAGAACCGGAACGCAATTAGCGACTCAAAGGAGCACTGACCTATGGATCGCTCGCGACAGTTCACAGTTGACGGAGAGAAACACCGCGTTTTCAAGAAAGATGGGGACGTCTACGTCGATCACGTAGGCAAGAAAGGCGGGAAGTGGGACGTGATCAACCTGACTGACAAGGCGGGGTCCAAAACCGTCGAGCAGGGCGTCAAGGCAACCAAGAACTACCACTCGAAGGGCAAGAAGAAATGACCGCTAAAAAGGTGTGGGATACGCCCGACCCTAAGAAGAAGAGCACTCCCCTGACCCCCGAGCAGAAGGCGAAGGCCAAGGCTGCCGCCAAGAAGGCCGGTCGTCCCTACCCGAACCTCGTTGACAACATGAACGCCAAGAAGAAGAGGAGTAAATGACATGTGTGCTTCCTGTGGATGCAAGTGCAAGAAGGGTGCCCCGCAGAAGGGGTGCAAGTGTACTTGTGCGACCTGCAAGGCCGCTCGCGCTTCAAAGAAGAAGTAGTCGTGGCGGGTAACCCTCCCGAGGACCGTGGCAAGCACCGCACCGCCGCGTGGTCACGTTCTGAGGGCAAGGACCCCGAGGGCGGTCTGAACGAGAAGGGCCGAGAGTCTTACGAGCGCCAGCACCCCGGCAGCGACCTCAAGCCCCCGGTGAAGAAGGAGCAGGCGTCCAAGAGCAAGAAGTCCGCCGCCCGACGCAAGTCCTTCTGCGCCCGCATGGAGGGCATGAAGGAGCACAACACCTCCTCCAAGACCGCGAACGATCCTGACTCGCGGATCAACAAATCGCTGCGTGCTTGGGACTGCTGATGGCCGGTAATCCCCCTGAGGACAGGGCCAACGAACGTCCTGCGTTCAATTCGGATGACGCTGAGTTGCTCAAGTGGTGGTACAAGCAGTACCAGTCAGGAGAGACCTACGAGATGCAGGGCAGGAAGTACCCATCTCGTTACAGCGGTCCTCGTGAAGCGGAAGGCCTGAACCGTTACGGCATGAGCCCCACTCGCGTGGCGCAGCGCGTAAACCACCTCATCGACCACCCCGATGCACCGGGGTTCAACGACGGCGAGGTTGCTCCCATCGTCAACAGCCTCCAGCGCATGCGAGATCAGGCTGCTGAGAAGAGATCTGCAAGGAGATTGAAATGAGTTCAGGACCGCAATGGCTCCACGATTTCCTCGTTGCTAAGAAGGTTCCGATGCCCGCCCTCCGCATCCTCTGGTCCCTCGGCATGAGGGAAAGCGGTGGCGTCCCAAGCAACTTGTACCCGTCTGGCGCTCCGTTTGGTGACTGGGCTCACGAAGGTCCTCGCTATTTCGACACAGGTGTCTGGCAAATTAACAATCGTCACCTATCAACTATTAGGTCAATTTACGGTGCCGACAAAGACATGTCGTTGATGCTCAATCCTGACTACAACTTTGACTACACCTACAACCACCTGTCGAAGCACGGCACGTATTTCCTTGATTGGGGTCTTCGAGCAACTTCAACCGGGTATCAATTTGATTGGTCCGGTTACCCCAGCAGTTGGGTTGTTCAGTACAGCGCCGACAGTGAGGCAGGTTTTGTTCACTGGTGGGGTCTCTGGCCGCAGTACTCGAAGACTCCCGCGCCTGCGCCGGTTCCCAAGCCGACTCCGCCTCCGGTTGTGCCCAAGAAGCCGGTTGTTCAGTTGGTTGACGTCCACCCCGGAGCAAAGAACTCTGAGGTCAAGATCGTCCAGAACGCGCTCATCGCGGCTGGTCTCAACCCCGGTCCCGCTGATGGTGCATTCGGCCCCAAAACGCAGGCTGCGTACGCCGCGTGGCAACGCAAGTTGGGCTACACCGGAAGCGCCGCAGACGGTGCTCCGGGCCGCAAAAGCCTCGTTGCACTAGGTGCCAAGTACGGCTTCACCGTTCTCTGACCTACTTCACGCTGACGCTGAGCCTCTGCACCAGCACCCTTGATGTAGAGGAAAGGAGTCTCAGTGGGAGACGTAAGTTTGAACGGTTGGCCGGTTCTCGATGATGGCGACTCGCGTATCGCGACTGGAGTTATCCCGGGCACCGACCGGCGCGTGACCCTTGCCAAGGCTTGTTTGCCACTCTTTCTGCACTTCTGTGCGGCGTGGAACAAGGAGATGCCTGCTCGTCTCAAGTTGACGAACCACGCTAACGAAGTAGACGGCCATGAAGTGCGACAGGCTCGAAACGCGAACGCTTACAGCAATCATGCGTCCGGGACTGCGGTAGACCTTGCATACAGGGTGCTGCTCGCCGATAACCAGCGTCATATGACTGACGAGGAGCGCACAATTCTTAAGCGCATTCTCAGCCGTTATGTCACTACTGATGGACATTGGGTGCTCGGTAATGGTTACGCATGGGGTAAGTGCGACGAAATGCACACTGAATTGAATCAGTCGTGGGAAATCGGCGCTAAGCGCGACACCACCCTTGCTGACGTTAACAACGTTGTTAAGCGTCTTGGCATCAAGTCAGACGGTACAACGACGCTTATCAAGCAGATCATCAAGCCGAAGCCCGCTCCTGTTCCTGCTCCCAAGCCGGTTCCTCCGACGACGCCGACCACGGTCCACGTCGCCAACGTGCAGCCGGGCAAGAGCAACGCAGAAATCGGCATCGTGCAGAAAGCACTGAAAGTTCTTGGCTACTACAAGGACACGGTCGATGGAAAGTTCGGCCCTAACACTCTTGCCGCCTACGCCGCGTGGCAGCGCAACCTCGGCTACACCGGGGCCGATGCTGACGGCAAGCCGGGCAAAGTTTCGCTCACCGCTCTCGGTGGCCGCTACCACTTCACTGTCGCTCCCTAATCGAAAGGCAAAACAATGACTGGTTGGCTTGATCGCCTTCCCACCCCTGTTCGTCACCTGCTATTCAGCGCTGGCGCGATTCTGTCGCTCGCCGGTTTGAACTGGCTTCAGGCGAACTACACGACCCTCAACCTTGGCCCAGCACTTGAAGGTGTCATCGCCATCCTGTTGCCGTTGGTCGTTGCCTACGTGACTCCATGGACGACCCAGTATGGCGTGGGCTCTTCCGCTTCCGACCCTGCCGCTACCGACCCTTCGGTTGACGGCTCCACAGGCGCGTGAACCTCTGCCACCTCTGTGGTGCCCCTGCTGCGTGGCTCTACGCGGCTTCGGGCATCACAGGGGGTCAGGGGTTCTGTGCCACCTGCCTTCCGGATCACCTTCGCCCCTTCATCGGCAGTCAGGTGAGCCCGGTGTACCCACCTGTGGAACTCGGCACTAGCCCGATCTGGGAAGAGGCGGCGGCTGTGGAGGCTCCTGCTCCCAAGCGTCGTACTCGTTCGGGAGCCAAGAAGTCGTGAGAATCGTGAGGGTGGCTACCAAGCAGGGGCATTCAGTACCGGCCTCTGTCACGAAGCCGCGAGGGCCGTTTCCGCCTGACCTGTTCAGGCCAACCGTCATCGTCACGGACTACGAATCTCAGCCTGACGGTGGCGGTGACGTCATCCCTGAAGAAGGGACGGCTCAGAACGGTTTCAAGCAGGTCAAGTGGTACCGCTGCCGACTCTGCATGGATGCAGTGGCGGAGAGCGACCTAGAAAGCCACTTCTGCTCAGAACTGGAGGATGACGATGGCCCCGACGCCGCCTGACCCCAAGCAGTTATTCGACTCTCTGGACCGTAGTCAGCCTTTTCAGAACACCATCAAGGACTTCCTGCACGACCCAGCGTCGATGCAGGTGAACTACGGAATCGACCCAACCGACTACTTGGGTGCCGACCTGATGATCGAGCACCCGTTGACAAGCCCTTTCCAAGCGGTCCCCGTAGCGGCAAGCGCCTCGGAGTATTACGAGGCTATCCAGATTCACGAGAACGAGTCAGACTTCTTCTACGACGACGCTGACACCGGGTTCTATTTCAACAACAACGCTGCCGTTCCGTTGCCGGGCCTCGGCCCTAACTCGTCCACTGGCGAGCCCGCACAGTTGACAGAGGTTCCCACGTCAACCACGAACGTCAACCGTCCCCGAACCGTTGCCGCTGGGTACGACAAGCACCGTGGCGGCGGAACGCTGACCGTAGTGTTCCGCGACGGCACCTTCTACAACTACTACGAGGTGGACAACCGCACTTGGCAGAACTTCAAACGCGCACGGTCCAAGGGCCGCTTCATCTACACCTACCTTGACCAGAAGCCGCGCGGCGTCGCTGACGTCTCTCACCTGCCTTCTGGTGCCCGTGAGACCCTCTACCGCCTCAGCCGTACAGGGCAGATCATGCGTAAGGGTGTCACCGGCAAGCAGAAGTTGGGCTCGAAGCGTGGAAGCGGTGTCGGCCAGTACAAGTACCGCTCTGGCAACCTCGGCGGCAACACCCGCAAACAAGGCAAGGGGTGACACCAGCCGGTAGGCTGCTGGTATGACTGAACCCCACACTGTGGGGACCGTCTTCTGGCACACCATCCGGTACCCCGACGGTCTCCTCATACCCCTTGTTAACAAGTCCACGACCACCGAAGTGGAACCGCCGTTTCGCACCGGAGGTTGCCGCATCTTCCGGGTGCCCTTTACCAACCGAGCGTTGGTTGTTGGTCGTTGGAAGACCCGCCTGAACGAGAGTTCCGTCTACCAACACGCCCTTGGTATGCGAATCCTCGAAGACAACGGCGTTGGCTTTGAGGACGACCTTGTTTAGGCGGCAGCGCGAAGAGCGTGAGCAGACCCGGCTAGAGCGCCGCGTTGCCAAGATCTCGACCCCGGACCTCGTGCTGTGGGCAGACCAGACTCTCTTCGCACTCGGACGCGAGATGTCCCAGTGGCAGAAGAGCCGTGAGTCCTTGCACCTTGACGAGGCCGAGACGAGCGCTGAGGCTCTTCTTGCGGTCATCCGAGAAATCAAGTCACGCAGTTAGAGTCCGACCACCGCACCATCAAGCGGAGTTGATGCGGACAGGGTGCCCATGGTCTTGACAGGCTAGTCAGACCATGGGCACTCAACCGCAGTTTGAAGAACTCGACATCACTCCGGACGACCTCTACGGGGACCCGGGGAACGATCAAGAATTCGAGCCTGACGAGGAACTCGACCAACTCTCCAAGGAGTTCGTGGAGCAGTTGGTAGAGAAGACCATGCAGTTCATGGTCGTCCTCGTGGGCCACGACCTTCACCCCTACCAGAAGCCGCTGGCGCGCAGGATCATCGAATCAATCATCATCAATGATGGTGAAGAGATCACTGCACTGGCCGCGCGTCAGTCTGGCAAGTCAGAGACCATTGCTAACGTCGTTGCAACGTTGATGGTTCTGTTTCCGCGCCTAGCGCGCATCTACCCCGACTTGCTTGGCAAATTCAAGGACGGGCTCTGGGTAGGCATGTTCGCCCCCGTCGAGTCGCAGGCTGAGACCCTGTTTGGCCGTACCGTCTCCCGGCTCACATCCGAGCGCGCCCTTGAGGTTCTCGGAGATCCGGAAATCGATGACATAACAGGCCGGACACCCGGAATCACCAAGGGCATCAGGTTGAAGAAGTCAGGATCGCAGATCCTGATGATGACCGCGAACCCACGAGCCAAGATCGAGTCCAAGTCCTTTCACCTGATCGTCATCGATGAGTGTCAGGAGGCGGACGACTTCGTCGTTGCTAAGAGCATCAGCCCCATGGGTGCGTACTACAACGCCACCATTGTTAAGACCGGCACCCCAACTACCTCGAAGAACAACTTCTACCGATCCATCCAACTGAACCGGCGTCGGCAGACGAACCGGAACATGAGGCAGAACCACTACCAGTGGGATTGGCGAGATGTTGCTAGGACCAACAGCAACTATGACAAGTTCATCCGCAAGGAGATGCTCCGCATCGGGGAGGACTCAGACGAATTCCAGATGTCTTACAACTGCAAGTGGTTGCTAGAGCGAGGCATGTTCGTCACCCAGACGATCATGGAGGAACTAGGTGACACCTCTCAGGAGATAGTCAAGGTCTGGCACCGCACTCCGGTTGTCGTCGGCATCGACCCGGCCCGAAAGATGGACTCCACCGTTGTCACCGTGGTGTGGGTGGACTGGGACAGGCCGGATGAGTTCGGCTACTACGACCACCGAATCCTCAACTGGATGGAAATCCAAGGGGATGACTGGGAGGAGCAGTACTTCCAGATCACCAACTTCCTCTCCAACTACGACGTGCTAGCGGTCGGCGTTGACGCGCAAGGTGTTGGAGACGCGGTCGCGCAGCGCCTCGAACTCCTCTTGCCAAGGACAGAGGTGATCTCGATCTCTAGCAACGCCAGTGACCAGTCCAAGCGTTGGAAGCACCTTCAGGCCCTGATTCAGCGAAAGATGATTGGCTGGCCAGCCCATGCCAAGACCCGGCGGCTGCGTACATGGAAACGCTTCTTCCAGCAGATGGTCGATGCGGAGAAGGTGTTCAAGGGACCGAACATGCTGGTCGCAGCCCCGGACGAGGCTCACGCTCACGACGACTACGTGGACAGTCTTGCTATCGCATGCGCCCTCACACAAGACCTCGTCATGCCAACGGTAGAGGTCTCTAGCAACCCATTTTTTGGCCGCTAGACAAAGACGTTAGTTCACGCTGACGCGCTACCAACTTCGGAACAGACTTAATCACGAGGATTCCTCATCCCGAAGGAGAAGAGTAAATGGCCGTTCCCACGGTTGCCCCCGCTCCGCAGTTCCCTGAGCGCAGCCCTAACAACTACGAGCGCAAGATGTCCGCTGCCGTTCCCGGTCAGCGTGGCCCGCTTCGTTTCGAGGAGGGCGTCGCCACTGACACGGACGTGCCCAACGACTTCCAGAAGGGCATCATGCAGGGTCTGATGACCCCGCCCGGTCGTCCGAACCACAACATGAACGTGTTCGAGAAGTACCCCGAGGAGACCATGCAGGAGCGGGCACACGTCGGCTCTGCTGCGTGGGTTGAAGCCCCGGCGTACCTCGGCGAGTTCGCCCACGGTTCGTTCGCTGACTACGCGGAGGTGACCTACGAAGAGGTCATCCGTAGCGGCGGTCGCCAGCAGCGCATGAACCCCGCATTGGTCACTGACTGACCTTCGTCTGTGCGTCCCCGGCCCCAGCGCTCTAGCAGCGCTGGGCCGGGGAAGAACACCTAGGAGAGCACCCATGGCACAGCAGGAGCACAGAGGCCAGCAGATTCCGGCCAACCAAAGGCTCTGGAACATGTACGTCGCGCAGGCCAAGGCGCGCTACCACACTTGGCCTTCACCCACGGCAGCCAAGTGGGTCCACGACCATTACGTGCAAGCCGGTGGCCGTTTCGTGGATTCACAGAAGAAGGTTGACCCCCGCTTCAAGGACAATAACGACCCTAAGTCCAAGGAGAAGGACAAGAAGAAGAAGGGGAAGTAGGGAGCGTAGATGTCCATCGACTTCGCACCTCCCTCTTATCGTGCAGCGTCATCTGACCTCACGATTTCAATCAGCCCTCTCGGTCTAGTTGAACTTGCCGATGAAGAATTTGAAGTACACGGCCCGCGTCTCAATAGATATTCATTGAACTGGGCCATGTACCTTGGTCATCATTGGAGTTATCGGCGAGAAGCCGGTGAGTCTCAAATGGTGTACAACTACTACCGCGCCTTTACCGACTACATCATTAACTTCACTTTCAGTCGTGGGGTGCAGTTTAAATCTCCAAAACAGACCGAAGCCATCGTCCCCGACGTGCTCAAGCGAGTGTGGGAAGTAGACAACGACAAGGCTCAGGTCTTGTGGGAGATGGGCCAGCAAGGCGGTGTCTCTGGCGACTGCTTTGTCAAGGTTGCTTACGAGGAGGCCTACGAGGACAGCGTTGGTCGGGTACACCCGGGCCGCGTTCGTATCTTGCCGCTTAACAGTTCATTCTGTTTTCCTGAGTTTCATCCACATGACAGAGAACGTCTCATTCGTTTCAAACTTAAGTACCGCTTTTGGGGCACCTCACTTGAGGGAACACGTCAGGTTTACACCTACACTGAGATTCTCACTGACGACACTATTGAGGAGTACATCAACGACGAGTTGATTGATTCTCGCCCCAATCCGCTGGGTGTCGTCCCCATCATCCACATCCCAAACGTGCGTGTGTCGGGTTCCCCATGGGGTCTGGCGGATTGTCACGACATCATCGTTCTGAACCGCAACTACAACGAGGTTGCCACCGACGTCGCGGACATCATCAATTACCACGCCGCTCCCGTCACCGTCATCACTGGTGCCAAGGCATCGCAGTTGGAGAAGGGCCCCAAGAAGGTGTGGGGTGGCCTGCCTAAAGACGCCACCGTCTTCAACCTTGAGGGTGGCGGCTCCGGATTGCAGGGTGCTCTCCAGTACCTAGAGGTCATCAAGCGCTCGATGCACGAGATGGTCGGTGTGCCGGAGACGGCGCTGGGGCAGTTGCAGCCCATTAGCAATACATCTGGCGTTGCTTTGAGCATCCAGTTCCAGCCGCTGATGAACCGCTACCAGCAGAAAATCGTGCAGTACGCCGAGGGTCTTGAGCGCATCAACGAACTCGTGTTGCTAACGATGGCTTTCAAGGAGCCAGACGCCCTTCGTTGGGACCCAAGCAACAACGTTCCTCTCAAGCCCGAGCAGGTTCCGCAGTTGGACCCTGCCGACCCGGTGTCCTACCGAAGCATCTGCCACTTCCCACCTCCGCTTCCGCTCGACAAGTTGATCGCCCTGAACGAAATTCAGGCAAAGATGGCGCTCGGTCTGGAGTCCAAGGAAGGTGCGCTACGCACTCTCGGCGAGGAGTTCCCCGACGAGAAACTCGCGGAGATCCGCTCCGAGTTGATGGATGACGCCAAGGCCGACGGTGCGCTGAACTTGGTGAAGGCGCAGATCACTCAGGCGATCAACGACGCCACAGGCATGCTCGTCTCACCCGATGGCACCGCTGTTCCTAACCCCGAGTTGGACGCTGAAGGCAACCCCGTTGCTACGCAGCCGACCCCGGCGCAGCAGATGAACATGCAGGAAGTTCTCGGCCTCCAGAGCACCTTGCTTACCGATGCCTACGGAACGAAGTTGCCACAGCGGCGGAACCCGGAGAACCCGGATTCTTCCGACTCACGCAACTAGCAGTTGTTTAGCCAGACAATGCCTCTAACAACGGATTTGCTTGTACTACCACCTAAACGGCAGGTCATACGGGACACGGCTTCGGCCATTCGGACAAGACCACTGACACCCCAAGAGGAACGCAATGAGCACTTTTGACACTGAGGCTTTCGCCTCCGAGGTTGCCGCAGCGACGACGACCACCGACCAGATCCCTACTCCCGAGGTTCCGGACGAGAGCGTGAGCGAGAAGTTCTACACCGAGGATGATCTCGCACGCATCCGCGCTCAGGAGAAGGACAAGTTGTACCCGCAGGTAGAGCGCCTGAAGGAGGAGTTGAACCTCTTGAAGCGCGAGCGTGATGAGCGCCTACTTGAGGAAGAGCGCCTCCGCGCCGACGCAGAGGCAGAGGCCCGCGCCAAGGCTGAGGCGGAGATGGATGTCCGCACCCTCCTTGAGAACAAGGAGCGAGAGTGGCACGAACAGTTGGAACAGGAGCGCGCAGAGCGCGAGAAGGCCTTTGCCCTTCTTGAGCACGAGCGCCAGTTCCAAGAGGTGATGTCCTACCGGCAGCAGCGAGTTGCCGAAGAGCAGGACAACATCATCCCTGAACTTCTCGATCTCATTTCGGGCAACAGCCCAGATGAAATTGAGTCGAGTATCGCGGGACTGAAGGAGCGCTCATCGCGCATCCTTGAGTCAGCGCAGTCTGCAATGCAAACTGCACGACGCGATATGGCGGGTTCGCGGGTTACCGCCCCCGCCGCCGGACCTCTGGACACCAATTCGGACAACCAGCAGTTTACCCCGGAGCAGATTGCCGGGATGTCGTTCAGCGATTACGCCAAGCACCGCTCGAAGTTGCTGGGGCAGGCCTCAGCCTCTCGAAACACGGGTCTGTTCGGCTGAGGCTTTACCAACCCCATAACCCAACGTCCTCCCAAGGAGATAAGACATGGCTAACGCCATTACCGGAACCGGAGCACTCTCCGCTTCCGCCACTGCTTACAGCGGTGCTAACAGCAACCTCACGCAGGCCATCCAGACCATCTGGTCAAAGGAGATCCTGTTTCAGTCAATGCCCATTCTTCGTTTCGAGCAGTTTGCTGTTAAGAAGACAGAGTTGGGTGTCGCCCCCGGTCTCACGATCAATTTCATGCGGTATAACAACCTTGGCGCTGCCTCGCAGTTGACTGAGGGTGTGCGCCTGAGCACCAACGCGCTGACCGCCTCGCAGTTCTCCATCACGGTGGCCGAGCACGGCTACGCCATCGCGGTGTCGGAGTTGCTGCTGAACGCCTCGTTCGATGACGTGATGGCCTCGGCCTCGCGCCTGCTGGGCCGCAACATGGCCCTGTACCTCGACGGTATGGCCCGCGACACCCTGCTCACCGCAACCTCGACCATCTACGGTTACAGCGGCGGCGGCGTTTACACCAACGCTAACGGTTTCTACAACACCGGTACGGTCGGCACCTCGCGCGCCAACATGACCGGCGCGTTCAATCTCTCGCCCGCTGTCGTTAAGGATGCCGTCGAAACTTTGGCAACCAAGAACGTTCCCCGTCTCGGTGAGACTTACGTCTGCTTCGTTCACCCTCACCAGTCGCGTCGCCTTCGTGACACCGCGGAATTCATCGAAGTTACAAAGTACGCTGCGCCCGGTAATTTCATGCTCGGCGAAATCGGAAGATTGTACGATACGGTCTTTATCGAGACAACGCAGGTTAAGAAGGTCACTAACGGTGCCGGTGCAAACTACACCGGAGACACCGCCGGAACGGGAAGCACGCCAAACGGTTCTAACGACCGTTACTCGGCAATCTTCATCGGAGACAACGCTTTCGGACACGCTATCTCACTTCCTGTCGAGTTGCGTGACGGCGGAATTCTCGATTTTGGTCGCGAACATGCTCTCGCTTGGTATTCAATTTGGGGTCTCGGCCTCATTACCGACCAATCTGTCGTAATTGCTGAAACGAACTGATTACATCTAACGTTTCAAGCAACTGATTCCTCTGGGGGTCGGTCTCAAAAGGATCGGCCCCCGGAGGGCTCACAAGGGACAAACAACGAGCCACTAACAACAAGGAGAAAATGCCGTGGCAGCAGCACCGAAGACTCGCGCCGCAGACCTCACCGGTCGCAACCGCGAGAAGTTGCAGAAGGAGCACGCCGAGGAACTCGCTCGCCGTGCCGACGAAATCAGCACCGCCGCAGCGGTGCAGGCCGAGATTGACGCTACCTCGGTCACTGATCTCACTCAGAACGCACCCGTTGTCGTTGACTCCGTGGAAGAGGTCGATGCCTCTCTCTCCGAGAACAGCGTCATCGTCCGCGTGAATGAGGACATTGACGACATGACCCTTGGGGTCGGCACGCTCTACACCTTCAAGATGGGCCAGAAGTACAAGGTCCCGAAGGCTGTGGCCGATCACCTAGAGGAGAAGGGCTTGATCTGGCACTAACAAGTGCCGGTCTACACCAGCCGCCCGCGTCAGCGCCCGCCCTCCCGCTGACGCGGGCTCTCTTTTGCTGTGACGCTTTACCAACGAGACGGGAACATTGTTAGCGTGGCGACTACAACTGACCTGATGAACCGAGTCCGTCTCGAATTGGGTGATCAGGCGACCGCCTTTGACGTCACCGTGATTGGTGATGGTGTGACCACGAAGTTTGAGACGAACCAGTACCCACTGGACACCAGCACCCTCGTCGTCTCCGTCAACGGGACTGCTCAGACCTCCGCACAGGTCACTGTCGCGGAACGTACTGGCGTAGTCACCTTTGCCTCTGCTCCAGCCCTAAATGCCCTCGTACGAGTGGCTGGGACCCGCTACCGCTTCTTCGGGTACACGGACCTCAAGTCCTTCGTGGATGCCGCTGTGGCGGAGCACCTTTACCATCGAACCGACGCCTTCGGGCGGTCGATGACGATTTCTAACCTTGCAATCATCGAAGAGTACCCGGTAAGCATCCTTGCCACTTACATGGCTTTGATGGCCTTAGCAACGGATGCCTCGTTCGACATTGACATCGCCGCCCCAGACGGCGTCAACATCCCTCGCTCTGAGCGCTACCGCCAGTTGATGGAGATGATGGGCGCTCGCCAGCAGCAGTACAAGGAACTGTGCGCCGCGCTCAACATTGGTCTCAACCGCATTGAGGTCTTTAACCTCCGCCGGGTCTCCCGCACTACCAACAAGTTGGTGCCGATCTACATCGCGCAGGAGATCGATGACTACAGCAAGCCACAGCGGGTCTACCTGCCTGCCAACACCTACGGCGCAGACGCCCTGCCTACCAAGGCTGCTATCTACGACCTCGTCCTTCGTCAGGGAGACTCGTTCTCCAGCACCGTGGACTTTGACTTTGACGTCACAAACTACACAATCAGCGCTCAAATTAGGCAGTTTGCAGAATCCCCGGTCATTGCTGCCGTCATCGCCGTAAACGTAGTTAACGCAACTCTAGGTACAGTCGCCCTGTCTCTCACTTCCGACCAGACCCGGTTCCTCCCACTGCTAGCGGTCTGGGACCTTCAAGTCAAGAACACTCTCGACGCGCAGGACGTTCGCACCTTCCTGCAAGGCAAAGTCTTCACCCAGCGTGACGTCACTCGTGACGGCAACTACGTCGCGCAAACTACTCCGGGCATCTACCCGCCGTTGCTTGGAGGAGACGCGCAAGAAGGCTTCACGGCGCTTACAACGTATGACGGTACGGGTCGAGGTATCTGATGAGTGATTTCACAGTTACGGTCACCGGAAATGACACAATTAGTGTCGGCTCACTTGCAAGCGCCAGCGCAGTGGTGGACGGCTACCCCGTCGATCAAATTGAAGCATACGTCTTCACCATGAACGGAAATCTGCGTACTTTGACAGGCACTGGTCGCCTCTATCTGGAAGGTCCCTACAGCATCTCCAATGTCCGTCTCACGGTAGGTACCGTGGCAGACCGAGACGTGATTGTGAACCTGAAGAAGAACGGGACGTCGATCTACTCGATTCAGCCACGAATCCCGGCGGGGGAGTTCACGGCCCTTGCCAACAACTACATCTCCGTCGCGACCTTCATCAAAGGCGACTACCTAACTCTTGACGTAGTGCAGCCGGGTTTGAGCCTGACTGGCGCTGACCTCACCGCGACAATAAGACTCAAGCGCCTCTACTAGGAGAACAACATGATCACTGCACGATTCGGCAACGTCGCGCCTCTACACGACGTTGACCCCAACTCTACCGATGAGCACACCACCGACATCGAGTTCCCTGAGGGGATCGCGGTAGACGAAGCGTTCATCACCGTCACTGATCCTTCGGGGGTGTGGACCGCTCAGTCCGCAGCCGCGCCGTCGTGGATCGCATGCTCGGACCCCGACCTCGAAGCGCAACTGTGCGCCCACTACGACTGCCCGGTACAGAGCGTACCCGGCGTGAACGCCTAGGAGAGAAATGATTACCAACGCTGGCAAAGATCACGTTGCTGCTCAGGTAGCGGGCTCTGCCTCGGCCACCGCAGTTGCTAAGTGGGTCGGCCTTACCGCAAACTCAACAGCCGCTTC